>ERZ761602.468-NODE-468-length-88484-cov-9.438024_pt1 | contig 88484 bp, 89 predicted proteins | sample MGYA00512165_ERZ761602 | MGnify/ENA primary metagenome ERZ761602 (study PRJEB28899, sample SAMN02445085) | bioreactor sludge metagenome | biome: EBPR sludge; isolation source: Thorneside wastewater treatment plant | place: Australia: Brisbane, Thorneside Wastewater...
CATCGATGCCGTTCGGGGGCCGTCCACCCCATCACACTGATTATTGAAGACCGCGCCCTTCCACGTTTGTGGATGTAGCCACGCCGGCATCCAGCCGGCAGGCGTTGCGCTTACAAGCGCACAAAATCAGCGTGTCACCCCTCGCGTGGGAGGGAGAGGTGCCGTTACAGTCCCACGCGCGCGAGCGCATCGGTTTGTCGCGCGGCGAGCGCTTCGGTGGAGAAGTCCTCCACGCTGGCGGCGAACATCGCGCCGAAGTTCAACTCCGCGCGCAAATGCAGAAACGCCGCGCCCAGGCCGATGGCGGCGCGATCCATGAACACGAACTCGCGCGGCACGGTGACGGGTCCCAGCGTCTTCAAACGGCGGCGCACTTCCATCGCCTCGCGCCGCCCGTATTCGGCGGCGGGCACGTCGTCGGCGATGGTGCGCACGCGCTCGTCGAGCAGGGGCCCATAGATGAAGCGCGCCCAGAGCGTGAGCGCGTCGATGAGCTCGGCGTTGAGGTTCTTGAACCCCCACACTTCATAGGCGTGGGTGATCTGATCGCGATCCTCGGCTTTCAGGCCGCGATACAGGCCGACCACGCCGTCCAGGAAGCGCGGCGGAAAGATGCGCACGCAGCCAAAGTCGAGCAAGTGCAGGCGTTCGGCGTTTTCGGTGAGCGCGTAATTGCCGAGATGGGGATCGCCGTGAATGACGCCGTAGTGCGTCATCGGCCCCCACCAGGCCTTGAACAACAGCTCGGCGATGCGGTTGCGGGTCTCCTGGCTCTCCTCAAGCCAGTGCATCAGCCCGCGCCCTTCGAGCCAGGTCATGGTGAGGAGGCGCCGGGTGGAGAGCGCCTCGATGGGCTCGGGCGTGTTGATGCGCGGTTCGTCCGCCAGCATGGCCGCGAACAGGCGCATGTGCTTCAGCTCGCGCGCGTAGTCCAACTCCTCGCGCAAGCGCTCGCCCACTTCGAGGATCGCCTCCGATGAATCGATCGTGCCGTCCATCGCCTTGAACAGGCCAAGCAAGGTTTTGAGCTGGCCGAGGTCGGCTTCCACGGCGCTGGCCATGTCCGGGTACTGAAGCTTGCACGCGAGCGCGCGCCCGTCATGGGCGGTCGCGCGGTGAACCTGGCCGAGCGAGGCGGCGGCGGCGGCTTCGTGCTCGAAGGCGGCGAAGCGGCTTTGCCAGTCCTCGCCGAGTTCGGCGCGCATGCGCCGTTGCACAAACGGCCAGCCCATCGAGGGCGCGTTCGATTGCAGCTTGCGGAACTCTTCGGCGTAGGCTTGCGGCAGCATGTCGGGGATGGTCGACAACAGCTGCGCCACCTTCATCAGCGGCCCCTTGGAGCGGCCAAGCGCTTCACGCATGGCGCGCGCGAGCGCGGCCTGATCGGCGCCCATCATGCGCGCGCCGACGGCGCCGGAGATGTTGGCGCCCACCTTCGCCACGCGCCCAATGCGCGCGGTGATGCGGTTGCGTTCGGGGTCGGCGGGGTCGCTCACGGCGCCGTCATGGTAAACATGGCGTTCACATAGTCGCTGCGAAGTCTTACGCAAACGCCGAAAAGCTGTGCCATTTTAACGCGACTTGAACGTCCTTTCCGTATGGTTGCGCCAACGAACAGCATTTCCATCAGAGAAATGCGTCGAAAACATTGGTGGGACCATGGCTAAGACGATCCTGATCGTTGATGACGATCCGGCGCAGCGCCGCCTCTTGCAGGCGGCTGTCGAGCGCAACGGCTTTCATACACGCACGGCCGATACCGGCGCGCAGGCGGTCAGCGCCGTGGAGACGCACGCCGATATTGACATCGTGCTGCTCGATCTGGTCATGCCGGGCATGAGCGGGCAGGAGGCGTTGAAGGAAATCCGCCTGCGCCGCGCCGATTTGCCGTGCATCGTGCTGACGGCCTCGGGCGGCATCGACACGGTCGTGCAGGCGATGCAAGCGGGGGCGAGCGATTTCTTCGTGAAGCCGGCCTCGCCGGAGCGGATCATGGTGTCGATCCGCAACGCGCTCGAAATGTCGAACCTGAAAACCGAGGTCGTGCGCTTGAAGAAGCGCGCGAGCGGGCAGCTCTCCTTCGACGACATGGTCGCCAACGCGCCGGTGATGGCGCCGGTCGTGCGCATGGGACGGCGCGCGGCGGCGTCGAACATCCCGGTGCTGATCACGGGCGAAAGCGGCGTCGGCAAGGAAGTGCTGGCGCGCGCGATCCAGGGCGCGAGCGAACGCGCGGGGCGGGCGTTCGTGACCGTCAATTGCGGCGCGATCCCGGAAAATCTGGTTGAGTCGATCCTGTTCGGCCACGTGAAGGGCGCGTTCACGGGCGCGACCGATAATCACGCCGGCAAGTTCGTGGAAGCGAACGGCGGCACGCTGTTCCTCGACGAAGTTGGCGAGTTGCCGCTCGACGCGCAGGTCAAGCTTTTGCGCGTGTTGCAGGAAGGCGAGGTCGATCCTGTCGGCGCCAAGCGCCCGGTGAAGGTCGACGTGCGCATCATCAGCGCGACCAACAAGGATCTGGCGAAACTCGTCGCCGACGGCAAGTTCCGCGAGGATTTGTACTATCGCTTGAACGTGTTCCCCATCGAGGCGCCGCCGTTGCGCGAGCGCAGGGACGATTTGACGACGCTGGTGCAGCGCTTCATCGCGCGCTTCAACGCCGAAGAGGGCCGCAACGTGCGCGGCGCCGCGCCCGCGACGATGCGGATGCTGCTCGCTTACGATTGGCCGGGCAATGTGCGCCAGCTGGAGAACGCGGTGTTTCGCGCGGTGATCCTGTGCGAGGGCGACTTGCTGCAGCCGGAAGACTTTCCGCAGATCGCGGGCGTGAAGCCCTTGTTCGCCGCCAATGACGCGGCCGACGCCGACGCTCCAGAAGCCGCCAACGATCATCATATCGAGGCCGCGCACGCGTCGTTCACGCAGGCCATGCAGGCGGCCGCCGAGGTGGCGACCGCGCCGGTCAAGGTGTTCGACGAAGAGGGGCACTTGCGCCAACTCGAGCAGGTCGAGCGCGATCTGATCGAACTCGCGATCGATCACTATGCCGGCCACATGTCGGAAGTGGCGCGCCGTTTGGGCATCGGGCGCTCGACGCTCTATCGCAAGCTGCGTGAGTATGGGCTGGAAGAAAAGGTGGCGGCAGAGGGCTAAGCCGAACGCTTCAGGCCCTCGCCGATCGTCGTGTTCGCTTCGAGCAGCGCCTCCAATTCGCGCACGACGTCCAAGAGGTCGTCCATGGCCTTGAGGCCGCCGGCCTCAACCCCGATGGCCACGATGGCGGCCTCCACGAGCGTAACCGCCTTCACAAGTTTGAGGCGCTTGGTGTCGGTGCTCCATAGATCGCCGATGGCGTCTGGACATTCAAGCGCTGAGCTGGCCGCGCAGATGTAGTGGGCAACGCGCTTGTCGCACGTGAGACAGGCTGGCGCTTCGGCCGGCGGACGCTTTCTGATTCCCTGCATCGCTAAACCGAAGATTGTAATCGGCTGTGGTTACTGAAGTGTAAGTGGGGGTTACCCGCCTTCAGCCGGCGCGCGTTTTCGCCATCCGAGAGGCTTCTTCGTCGTCAGGCCCTTGCGCTTCTTGCCGCGCGCCTTGGCGGCGATTTCCTTGAGTTTGACGGTTTGCAGCGTGGAGAGCGCCTCTTCCTTGCGGCCTTTCGAGAGGTTGGCGAACGCCGACCCGTACTTTTCCAAGCGTTGGTCGACCTCGGTGAGGAATTCGGTCTCCCAGGCCGAATAGTCGACCTTGCCTTCGCCGGCTTCCACCTCGCCGGTTTCCGGATCGATGGTTTCCGCCGCAGCGCCCTGTTGCGCGAGTTTTCGGATCAGCCGCCGTGCTTTGCGGGTTTTCTTGGCGTCGACGTCGCGGGGCATATGTGGCGCGCCAGAGTGAGGGTCGTGAGATCGGGTCAACCAGCCTAGCCCTAAATCTTGAAAACCCAACCACGCGGCGGGGTCGCGCGGATCGTTGCTTGCCAAGGGCGACGGAGTGTATACAGTATACAAATGAGCGTGAGGCGGGAAAACCTTGCCGACGGCGTGGAGAGCGCGGTTCGGGGCATGATCGTGGACGGCCAGTTCGCGCCGGGCGAGCGGTTGAACGAAGTGCATTTGGCTGAGCGCCTGGGCGTGAGCCGCACACCCTTGCGCGAGGCGCTCAATCGCTTGGCCGCCGAGGGCGCGATCGAGGCGAGGCCGCGCCTTGGATATTTTGTCAGCCCGCTCTCCTGCGAAGAGCTTGACCAGATTTACGATCTGCGGCCGATCCTCGATCCTGCCGCGTTGCGCCTCGCTGGCGTCCCCGGCGCGCGGCAACTGGAGCGGCTCGAAGCGCTCAACGCAAAGCTTCTCGCTGAACGCAAACCCGAACGCGCAATTGCGCTCGACGACGCCTGGCATTTGGAGCTGCTCGCGCATTGCCGCAATCGCGCGCTCGTGGCCATGATTGAAGGCGTGATGACGCGCACGCGGCGTTACGAACTCGCGCTGATGCGCGAAGCAAAAGCGGTTGCGGCGGCGGGTGACGCGCACGCCGCGATCATCGCCGCGTTGGGCGCGGGCGATCTAGAGGCCGCATGCGCGGCGCTAAAATCCAATCTCGAAGCCGGCAAGGCGCCGATCATGGCGTGGCTTGGCGCGCGCGAAGCGGCGGCGAAGAGGGGGAAAGGATAAGCATGAGGATGTTGTTTGCGGCGCTCGCGCTTGCATGCGCGGCGATCGAGGCGCACGCGCAGGAGGCGGACCCGGTCGCCCGCTTCGAGGGGCTGTGGGCCAGCACAATGCCGTTCGAAAGCGGCCACTCCGGGCCATTGAGCGTCCGCCGCGATGGCGAAGGCTGGCTTTGGCGCGTCGGCGAGAGTGCGGTGCATACCGACGCGCTCGCGTTAGAACTGGAGGACGGGCGCGGCCGCTTCGACGGGCGTTTGAGTCGCGACGGACGGCGCATTGAAGGCTGGTGGACGCAGCCGCCAGGCTTGCCGGGACAGGCCTATACGACCCCCGTTGTGCTTGCCGCGCGCGACGACGGGTGGGCTGGCGAAATCGCGCCGTTGCCGCAGAGCTTCACCATGGCGCTGCGCATCACACGCAACGAGGAAGGGCGCTGGGTCGGCGCCTTCCGCAATCGCGAATTCAACATGAACGGCGGCGCGTCGCGGTTTTTCGTGCAAGCCGCGGACGGACGGATCGATTTCGCCACGCCGGAAGGCGAGGTCGCGCGCAGCGCCGAGATCGCGGCGGATCGCTTGCGCGTGCAATGGCCGCCCGTGCCGGCGCCATTGGAACTCGCGCGCGCGGACGCCGATGCGCTGCGCGCTTATGCGCCGCGCGCTGAAGGCGCACCGATCGTGGTCTCCCGTCCGGAGCGTACGAATGATGGTTGGCGCACCGCGCGGCCGCGGGGTGCGGGTTTCGACGAGGCCGCGCTCACGCGCCTCGTGCAGGAGATCGCGACCGGCGATCCTGCATCGCGTCGCCCACAACTCATTCATTCGCTTTTGGTCGCGCGCGGCGGGCGCTTGGTGTTGGAGCAATACTTCTTCGGCCATGAACGCGATACGGCGCACGACATCCGCTCCGCGGGCAAGACGTTCGCGTCGATCATGCTCGGTGCGTTGATGCGGCAGGGCGCCGATATAGGACCACAAACGCGGGTCTACGATTTTCTTTCTGCACCGACGCGTGATCCGCGCCAACACGAGATCACGCTTGGCCAGCTCATGACTCATACGTCCGGGCTTGACTGTAACGACAACGACGAGAACTCACGCGGCAATGAAGGCGCAATGCAGGGCCAAAGCGAGCAGAGCGATTGGTGGCGGTTCGCGCTGGAGCTGCCGATGACGCACGATCCGGGGAGGCGCTACGCGTACTGCACGGCGGGCATGAACCTCGTCGGCGCGGCGCTGCGCCAAGCGAGCGGCGAAGACATCCCGCCCTTGTTCGATCGCCTGGTCGCGCGGCCGTTGCAGTTCGGCCGCTACTACTGGAACCTCGCGCCAAATGGGCAGGGCTATCTCGGCGGCGGCGCGTACATGCGCCCGCGCGATCTGCTCAAGGTGGGGCAGCTTTATTTGGACGGCGGCGTTTGGAACGGTCGCCGCATCGTCAGCCGCGAATGGGTCGCGCTTTCGACGGCGCCGCACGTCGAGATCAACGAGAGCACGACGGGCATGGACGCCGAGACCTTCGCCAACGTCGCGCTGCGCGGCGCCGACGGCTACGCGTGGCATCGCTACGGCGTGCGTTCCGGCGATCGCCTGATCGACGCGTACGAAGCCAACGGCAATGGCGGGCAGTTTCTGATCGTCGTGCCCGAATACGATCTTGTCGTGGTGATGACCGGCGGCAATTACGGGCAGGGCGGCATCTGGAACCGCTGGCGCCATGAGATCGTCGGCGACCGCATCATCGCGGCGATCCGGCGCTAGCGTCCCGATACGCGTGAATAGGATCGGGACGCTAGATTCTTGTTTGGTCGAATTTTCTTACGCCGAACCGGCGTCCACTTCGGCGGAAAATGCTTTGGTCGCTAAATCTCGCCCAGCGCGTGCAGGTAGAGATCGCGGATTTGTTCCTGCTCCTCGCGTTCTTGGCGGGGCTGTTTGCGGATGCGGATCACTTGGCGCAGCACTTTTGAGTCGAGGCCGAAGGTCTTCGCTTCCGCGTAGCTTTCCTTGATGTCGTCGGCGATCGACTTTTTCTCTTCCTCGAGCTTTTCGATGCGCGCCACCAGCTGGCGCAGTTTTTCGCGCGTGGAGTTCGTCAGCGACTGCGCCGCGACGGTATCGGTTGCGCCGAAATCTGTGCCGAAGTCCGCCATGTCACCCACCTCATCGTTTCGGGAATCGAATCGTTGAGGAAGCCTAACCTTCCGCGGGCGAGGGCGTCATCTCATTGACACGCCGAATCGTGTGAGCATGCGCGCGCGGCGTTAGAGATGGAGCGAGATGTCCATGCGCTGATGCAGGATGCGGACGATCTCGATCGTGCCGTCGCCGCTGGTGTGGAAAAACAGGATGTGTGATCGCACGGCCGCCTTCCGATATCCCGCGCGAATCTCGTCGGCGGGACGGCCCGTGGCATCGCCGCGCGCGATGGCTTCGCATACGGCGCGTATCTCGCCGACATATTTGTCGGCCTGATCAACCGACCAAACCTCGGCGGAATAGTCCCAGATGTTGTCGAGATCTTCGATGGCCGCGTTGGTTAGGACGTAGCGTTTCATCCCCGCTGGGAGTGTTTGCGTGCGAGGAACGCATCGAATTCGAAGTCCGCGGCGGCGCCGCTTTGCTCTCCGGCGACCAACGCCGCGCGAAGGGTGGCGAGCTTGGCTTCACGCTCTTCAAGCAGGCGCAAGCCCGCGCGCATTACTTCGCTGGCTGATCCAAACCGCCCGGTCGCGATTTGTTGGTCGATGAAGTCCGCGAAGTGATCCCCAAGCGTGACGGATGTGCTTTTTGACATGGCGCCAACATATACCAATAGATGGCATTTTTCAATGCACCGAAGTTGCAGCCAACACCCGGTGGACGGCGGCGACGACCAAATCCGTCCGCAGGCGGTGGGGCATGTGGCCGGTGTCCGGCGCGATCACCAGTTCAGCGGCCGGCAAGTCGGCGGCGAGCGCGCGGGCGTGGCGCTTGGGGCTGACGATCTTGTCCTTTTCCGCGGTGATGACGATCGCCGGTGTGAGTAAGTCGCCGTAGCGCACGGCCTGCGCGGCGAACTCGCGCCGCGTGGCGACAACGTCTTGCGCGCTGGAGCGAAACGCGCGCGGCCGGAAGATGAGGCCGACGCCCGCGTCTTCGAAGTAGCGCACGGGCACGGGCGCGGGCCAAAAATTGTTCGCGATGCTGGCACCCGCCATCATGGGGGCGAGCCAAGGCACGATGAGCCCGCAGAAGAGGTCGCCAAGCACAGGCGTTGACGAGAGCCGCGCCCACCAAGCCGGTTGACCTGGATAAGGGTGGCTCGCCGGCGCGACCAGCACGAGTCCGCTCACCAAGTGTGGGTGATCGATTGCAAGGCGCAGACTTACGGCGGCGCCGAGCGAATGACCGACAACGATGGCAGGACCTTCGCCGGTCGCTTCAAGCACGCGCGCGGCCATGCGCGCTTGCACAGCGAGGGTTTCGGCGTTGCGCCGCGGGCGCGTCGAGTGCCCCATGCCGGGGCGGTCGTAGGCGATCACGCGATGGAGCGGCGAAAACTCGTCGGCGAGCGGCGCCCAAAGTTCGCGCAGGTTCGAACTCGCGCCGTGAATTAGCAGCATGCGCGGCGCGCCGACGGGCCCGGCTTCCCGCACATGCAAGCGCGCATCGCCCGCATCGACAAAGCGTCCCTCCGCTGGCCATTGAGCCTCGGCTTTGCGCGTGTAGCCGCGCGCGTGCGCGGCGAGCCAAAGCAGCGTGAGCGCAAGGACCGACGCCGCGGCCAGCAACCAGATCATGCGTCGCGACCGTCCACGCGCGGTTCGAGGCGGCGTACGCCCTGCAGCGCGGATTCGTAATTGGGATGGATCACCAGCGCGGCGCGAAACGCCTCCAGCGCCAAGCGCTCCTGTCCCAGCTCCTCATAAATCAGGCCGAGCGCGCTCAGCGCCGCGAATTGACGAGGCTCGCGCTTCAAAACCTCCTGCAGCGCGGCGACCGCGCCCGCATAATCCTCGGCGCCGTAAGCCAGGCTCGCGCGCCGGTTCCAGGTTTCGGCGAAGTTGGGCGCGAGATCGCTGGCTTGGTCCAGGAAGCGGTTGGCGAGTTCGGCGTCGCCGGCCGTGGCGGCGGCGTCGGCGCGTTCCAGCAGGACATTGACCGTCGGCGAGCCTGAGTCCGACCAATGCTCGGCGATGGCGAGTTCGAGCGGGCCGGCGCTGGCGGCGTCAGGCGCGCGTTGGAGTTCAACGAACAGCGCGTCCAGTTCCGCGTCCACGGGCGCGCGCGTTTCTTCGCGCCCGCCGCAAGCGACGAGCATCAATGCCGTGACGAGTGTTATTCCGAAGCGGCGCATGGCGACCCGAACCGGGTTCAAGCTTACACGATGTTCATTGCGCCCGCGAGGGCGCGCGCCGCGTGTGGGCTTCAATTACGGCCCAATTCAGCCCTGCTTGGCCTTATAACGCGGGTCGACTTTGTTGATGACGTAAACCCGGCCTTTGCGGCGCACGACCCGGCACGCTCTGTGGCGAGCCTTCAACGACTTGAGGGACGACTTGACTTTCATAACCGTAGGTCCGGGCAAATGCGAAGCGGGGTGTCTAAGGGGCCGGCGCCGCGAAGTCAATCGCGCGGGAGGGAGAGAAACCATGAGCGTTGCCGCCCTTAGGGCAGGGCTATAGAGCCTCACGACGATGTGGAGGAAGGGGATCGGAATGGCGCGCGCACTCATTCTCGCAGCGGCGGCCGCGTTGGCCGTGGCGTGCGGTCCAACCTCCGTCGAGGCGCAGCCGGCGCCCGCGCCACCGCCCCCGCCGCCGGTCTTCGCGACATCCGGAAACGGGGATTTTGACGCGTGGCGCGATGACTTCGCCGCCCGCGCGGTGGCGCGTGGGCGCAACCCGGCGGTGTTAAGCCAATTGTTGAGTGGCGTAGCGCCCGATCCGCGCGTGATCGAACTCGACCAACGCCAGCCGGAATTCGTGAGCCCGGTGTGGGACTACGTGACCAATCGGGTGACCGAGACTCGTATTGCTGGGGGCCGCGCATTGCGGGTCGAGATGGGCGACACGCTGCCGGCCGTGGAGGCGCGTTACGGCGTGCCGCAGGGCATCATCCTGGGCGTTTGGGGATTGGAGAGCAATTACGGCCAGGCGGCGTTGAACTGGGCGCCGCAAACCGCCCTTGCGACGCTGGCGTTCGAGGGGCGACGCAGGACCCAGTTCGAAGGCTATCTGTTGGCGCTTGTGGAAATGGTTGAGCGCGGCTTGGCCGATCAGGCGGAGCTGCGCTCGTCCTGGGCCGGCGCCATGGGACAGCCCCAGTTCATGCCCGACGTCTACCTGACAACGGCGGTGGACTGGGACAACGATGGCCACCGCGACATCTGGAACAATCGCGGCGACGTCGCCGCGTCGATTGGGAATTACCTCGCCGATCGCGGATGGCGACGGGGCGAACCGGTGTTCGATGAAGTGCGGTTGCCCGCGAACTTTGACTACGCGCTGGCGGACGGCACGCAGCGCAGCGTCGCCGATTGGATCGACCGCGGCGTTCGGCGCATGGACGGCGCTAACTGGCGCGCCGAGGAGCGTCCACTGCAGGCGCAGCTGTTCTTGCCGGCGGGCGCGCGCGGCCCGGCGCTGCTGTTGCACCATAACTTCGCGGTCATCCGTCGGTACAATAACTCCGATCGCTACGCCTTGGTGGTCGCGCTGCTGGCGCGCGCCTTCGAGGGACGCGATGGCCTCGTTCAGGCTTGGCCGCGAGACATCGGCGCGCTCAATCGCGAACAAATCCTGGAGCTGCAAACGCTGCTGAACAGCCTGGGCTACAATGCGGGCACGCCGGACGGCTTGTTCGGCTCGGGCACGCGGCGCGCGGTTCGCGGATTCCAAACCGACCAGGCGATGCCAGCCGACGGCTTCCCCACGTTGGAATTGTTGGAGCGTGTGCGGACGCGTGCGGGCGTGTCCTCGCAAGAGGCGCGTACGCCGCAACCCTTGCAGCGCGCCGGCGTTCGCGAGTTGCAGCGCTTGTTGAACAGGCTTGGTTATGGCGCGGGTTCAGCTGACGGACGCATTGGCGCGCGCACCCGGGCCGCGATCCGGGCGTTCGAGCGCGCGCAGGGCATGGAGGTGCGCGGCCGGGCGACCGATATCGTGCTCGAAGCGGCGCGCGCCGCCGCTGCTTAGGGCGACGCCGGATCGCTCGGCGGCGCTTCCTCGATAGCGCTGGCGTGGCGAAGTCGTCGGCTGCGCAGCGTGAACGCCAGCATCGCCGATAGGATCGCGACGGCGATGAGAAGCGGCGCGTTCATGCCGAGCACTTCGTAGGCGACGCCGCCCAAAAGCGGCGACACGACGAAGCCCGCGCCGTTGATCGCGACCACCAGTCCGGCCGCGGAGCCTTGCTCATCGGGGCGCACAGCGATCGAGGAGCCGCCGGAAAAACCCGCGCGCGCCAGCCCGCCGCCTAAGCCCTGCACGGCGAGCGCCACCATCAGCGCGCCTAAGCTTGGAGAAAGAATCTGTATCGCGACGCCGAGCGCGAAAAGCCCCGCGCCCCAGGCCATGAGTTGGCGCGGATCCATCTTGAGCCGAGGGAGGATCGCCATCTGCGTAGCGAGAAACGCCAAGGCGTTGACCATGAAGCCTGCGGCGGCGAATTCAGCGCCCTGTTCGCCGCTGACGCCAAGGCGATCCATGGTGAAGAGCCCAAAGACCTGCACGGTGATGCCGGAAATCACCGAGAGACCGAAGCCATAAATGAGATAGCCCGACAGCCTGCGGTCGCGCGCGAGCGCCAGCGATTGGCGCCACTCGCCGCGCGGGCGCTCGCTTTGCGGCGGCGTATTTTCAGGCAGGAAACGCCAGATGCTGAAGGAGGAGACCGCGGCGAGCACGGCGACCAGCGCGATCGGAAACACAAGGCCGAGTTTCGCCGCGAGCGCGGCGCAGATCGCGGGACCGAAGGCTTGGCCGAACGCAAACGCCGCGCTGAGTCCCGCGAGCTGTTCCGTGCGCTCGAGGCGCGAGGTGCGGTCGGCGACATAAGCTTGCGCGGCTGGCGAGGAGGCGGAGCCGAAGGCGCCGAAGATCGCGCGCGCCAGCATGAGCAGCACGAACAGTCCAAGGCCTGACACAACGCCGTTGAGTCCGAGTAGAACGACGACGCCAAAGGACCCCATCGAGAGCGCGTAAGCCGCCAGGCCAAGTGCGGCGATTGGCTTGCGGCCGACACGATCGGAGGTGCGGCCCCAGTGCGGGCTGGCGAACACCCAAAGCAGCGCCGACAATGAGAAAATCCACCCGACGCTTGAATCGGGCAGATTGAGTTGGCGCACCAGCGGCGGCGCCACCGCCAGCAGCATTGAGTTGCCGGCGCCGATGATCAGCAGGCACGCGAACAGCAAATGGAACTGGCGATTGCGCCCGATGGGCGCGCGCGGGTCGGCGTTGGTGGTCTGGGGCTGCGGGGGCTGCGTGTCAGGCATCGGGGAGGAGATGTTGCTAAGCCGCCGCGCGCGCCAGCGCCAGTGGTGACGCTGCGGCGCGTCACCCCCAGGGGTCGAGCACCGCCACGCCAATTCGAGTTCAATGCCCGTGGGCGAAACGCCTCCTTAAGCGTGATCGTGCATAAGGCGCTGTCGGCAGAATGCCTTTCGGTTAACGCGCGTTAGTCATGTTTCCTCTTATCGGCCTCGCGGTAGTGTTTGGGATGGTGTTCGGCGGCTTCATGCTGGCCGGCGGCCATTTCGAGGTCATTATCGAAGCCGCGCCCATGGAGTTCATGATGATCTTCGGCGCCGCCGTCGGCGCGCTGATCATCTCCAACGACATGCACGGCCTTAAAGGCGTCGTGGGCGGCCTCTCCAAGGTGATGGCCGGCCCCAAGTGGAACAAGAAGGACTACGCCGACCTGTTGGCGCTGCTTTTCCAGCTCACCAAGCTGATGAAGACCAAGGGCGTCGTCGCGCTCGAAGCGCATATCGAAAAGCCGCATGAAAGCGCGATTTTCCAGAAGTATCCGAAGCTGATCAAGGATCACTTCGTGGTCGACTTCATTTGCGACACGCTGCGCATGATGACCATGAACCTCGACGATCCCCATCAGGTCGAGGACGCCATGGAAAAGCAGATCGAGAAACACCACCACGAAGCGCTGCACCCCGCGCATGCGCTCCAGGGGATGGCCGACGGGCTGCCGGCTCTAGGCATCGTCGCGGCCGTGCTGGGCATCGTGAAAACCATGGGCGCGATCAGCGAGCCGCCGGAAATCCTCGGTCTCATGATCGGCAAGGCGCTGGTCGGCACCTTCCTCGGCGTATTTTTGGCCTACGGCATCGTCGGGCCGATGGCCTCGCGCCTCAACTCCGTCATCGAGCATGACGCGCAATTCTACAAAATTATCCGTGATGTGCTGGTTGCGCACTTGCACGGCAACGCCGCTCAAGTTTCAGTGGAAATTGGGCGCGGTTCGGTGCCGAGCGTGTTCCAGCCGAGCTTCGCGCAGCTGGAAGAAGCGCTGGCAGCCGCTGCTGAGGGTTGATGCGCTGCGCGCGAGTTATGCAGAATTGCATAACCCTATTACGATGTGCCGCTTGCAAATGGGGTTAATCCTTGGCATGGAGTCGCCTCCCGCGTTGGGGGCAGACCCTGACGCTGAGACGAGGGGTATAGACCTATGACGAAGTTCAAACTGGGCGTGGCGGCTGCCGCCGCTGCCGTTCTCGCCTTCGGCGTCGCGGCCTGCGGCCAAACGACGACCACGGAAGAGCCGGCTGCGGTGACGACCGAAGAAGTTGCGCCGGCGACCACGGAAGCTCCGGCTGACGCGGCCACCACCACCACGGAAGGTGCGGCGACCACGGAAGCGGCTCCGGCCACGACCACTCCGTAATCTACGTTCAATCGTAGTTTCGCTTGCGAGCCGCCCGAAAGGGCGGCTCGTTTGCGTTTCGGGACGAGGGATTTCGGGACGAGGGAAATGCCGCGCCTGCCACGCATGCCGGATCTGGATTGGCGCGACGCCGAAGCGCCGCGCGCGGCTGCTTTTGACGATGTCTATTTCTCACGCGACGGCGGCCTGGCGGAGTCAGAAGCGGTCTTCCTCGCCGGGTGCGATTTGCCCGCGACGTGGCGAAATCAGGATCGTTTCGCCCTATGCGAATTGGGGTTTGGCTCTGGCCTTAACCTCTTGGCCGTTTGGCGCGCCTGGAAAAAGACACGATCATCCCATGCACAACTGCATATCTCGACCATCGAGGCATTCCCCCTAGCAAGAGAGGACGCCGCGCGCGCGCTCGGATGCTTTCCCGAAGTTGCGGATTTGGCGCGGAAACTGCTCGCGCGTTGGCCAGTCCGCGCATTTGGTCCGCAGCGCCTGTGGTTCCCTGAGGACGGTCTATGCCTCACGGTCCATATCGGCGACGCGGCGACCGTATTGCCCGATCTCGAGGGCGCCTTTGACGCCTGGTTCCTGGATGGCTTTGCCCCCGCGCGCAATCCAGCGATGTGGTCTCCGGACGTTTTGCGGAACGTTGCGCGGCTGAGCGCGCCGGGCGCGCGGCTGGCGACCTTCACCGTGGCTGGGCAGGTCCGGCGTGAGCTCGAATCAGCGGGTTTTCGCGTGGAGAAAAAGCCAGGCTTTGGCGCCAAGCGTGAACGCCTCGAGGCGGTGTTCGTTTCGACCGCCGCACGCAGTGCGCCGCCGTCGCCGCCTGGGCGCGTCGCGATCGTTGGCGCGGGGATCGCGGGAGCTGCGTGCGCGCAGGCGTTCGCGCGTCGCGGTGTGGAGACAGTGGTTTTGGACGCCGCGCCCGCGCTTGGGGCTGGCGCCAGCGGAAATCCAGCTGGGCTGGTGATGCCGCGCCTGGATCGCGGCGGCGCGCTGAGTGGGTTTTACCTCTCGGCCTTCCTGCACGCGGTAGCGACGTATGAGGCGCTCGGCGCGTTCACGCCGACGGGCGTGGCGCACTACGCCGACGCGCGCAACGGCGACGCATTGGCTGACCTCGCCGCCGATCCGCCGTTGCCGCCGGATTGGTTCGCGAGTTGGCCCGGCGGCGTTTTGCATAAGCGCGCCGGCGTTGTTTCGCCGCGCCGCGCGGTCGCGGCGATGCTCGCGGATGCGCAGGTTTTGTTTGAGACTTCCGTTCAGAGGATTGATGCGAGCGATGCGGGGTGGGTGCTGCGCGCGCCGGGTGGACGCGCGCTTCTGAAAGCCGACGCTGTTGTGCTCGCATGCGGCGCGGCGCTGCGCGCTTTTGAGCCAGCGGCGTTCTTGCCGATCGCGTTGTCGCGCGGGCAGGTGGAGTGGGGGACGGGTACGGCGGCCGCGCATGCGTTGACGCGCGGCGCCTACGTTGCGCCGTTTGACGATGGCGTTCTCTTTGGCGCGACCTTCGATCCCCTGGCGGAATACGGCCCGGTCGAGGCCGACACGTCCTCTAGAGAGCGCAATATGGAGGCATTGCGCGCGCTCGCGCCGGAGATCGCGTCAACGGTGAACGCGGCGTCGCTGCGATCGAGGGCGTCGATCCGCGCCACTACGCCCGATCGCGCGCCGATTGCCGGCATGCTGCCGAATGCGGAAACATGGCGCGCCTCGGCGGATGCGCGCCGCTTTCACGACGGCGTCTTCCTTCTCGGCGGTCTTGGCGCGCGCGGCATGACTCACGCGCCATTGCTCGGCGAAATGATCGCGGGCGCGGCCTGCGGCGAGCCGACGTTTTTGTCGCAACGCGCGCGCGCCGCGCTTGCGCCTGAGCGCTTTCTGCAGCGCGCCCTGCGGCGGAGTTAGCTCCGCGCCTGTTCCTCCGTGGCGCGGCGGGCTTCGATGGCGGCATGGAGCGCGGCCTGCGCCTGCTCGTCGAGCGGATAATTGCGCAGCGATAGCGCGGCGGCGAGATTGAGCGCGATCGGCACGCCGATGAAGAGCGCCGACAACATGCCGATGGCGGCGGCGGAATTGCTCGCGCCGAGCTGGGGATCGAAGCCCACCGCGCCAAGGATCGCGTATGTGAGAGGGCCCGCGGCCACGCCCAGCTTGGAGGTCGTGAGCAGCACCCCGAAGAAGAGACCCGAGCGTCGCGCGCCGGTGCGCAGCTCGTCCTCGTCGACGACATCCGCCATCAACGCCCGCGTCAGCAGCGTGCCGCCGCCTTGGCCGAGGCCGGCGAGCGCCATCAGAGGCGCGGCGATCATGAAGTTGTTTTCCGGAAGCAGCGGCAATCCCGCGGTTGAAAGAGCGCCAAAGCAGAGCGCGAGTTGCAGCGCGATGTGTTTGCCTTGGCGGCGGGCGAGAAACCACCAAATCGGCACGCCGAGAAGTCCGGCGAGAAAATAGATCGCAAGCAAGGTCTGGGCCTCGCCTTCGAAGCCGAGCACGAACTGGAAGTAGAACAGGAAAAGTCCGCCTGAGACGCCTTGCGCGACACCGAGCAAAAGATCCGGCGTGAGAACACGCAAGGCGAGTTTGTTGGAGAACAATGTGCGCAACGTTTCGCGGGCGCTGAGGTGCGGCTGCGGCGGCCGGTAGGGTTCGCGCACGGTTGTGAGCGTAGTGAGCACGGTGAGCGGCAACAGCGCCAGCAGGGTCCAGCCCATCGCGTACACAGCGTCGGCGTTCGAGCCGCCGAACCCCTGAGCAACGACGCCGCCAATGATCAGCATCAGCGTTTGGCCGATCATGCTGGCGACTTGAACTGCGCCGAGAACGTGCGTGCGACCGTGATAGGTCGGTTGCAGCTCTCCCGCCCATCCCAAGTGCGAAATCATCACGCTGGCGTAGGCGAGGTACATCGCGAAGACGGCGAGTCCCGCAAGCCAGCCATTGACGCCGGGCGGCAAACCCAGAAACACCAGCCACATCCCGGCCATCAGCACCGGCGCGCTGATCGCCATCCAGAAGCGCCGCCGGCCCATTTTCGATTCCGTGCGATCCTGGATCCCGCCAAGCAGCGGGTCGATCAGCAAATCGAAAACGCGCGCGCCAAGAAAGATCGCGGACACCATCCACAGTGGAAGTCCCAGATGTTCGGCGAAGTGGGGCGGAAGAAAAATGATGACCGGTAAGGAGAGCGCGAGGAGGGGCGCGGCTGGCGCTGCGAACGCCGCGATCTCCCAGGCCGGAACCTTATGTTCTCTGGATTTGGTCACGCGCTTCCTCCAGGCGCAGTGTGCGTGCGCCGGCGCGCAGTGTCCACGACCGCGCGCTGTCGATCAACCGCGCAGAACTTGGGTGATGGGCGTGATGAGCGCGGGGTTTGACGCTACGATAGCGCCCGTCTTCATGAAGTCTCCGCCGTCGATTTCATTGACGACGCCGCCAGCTTCGCGCACGAGGATGGCGCCTGCCGCGACGTCCCACGGGCTCAAGCCTCGCTCCCAGAAACCGTCGAAGCGGCCTGCTGCTACGTAAGCAAGATCGAGAGACGCGGAGCCCCAACGCCGAACACCGGCCGTGCGCGCCATGACGCGTTCGACTTCCCGCAAGAACACTTCATGGCCTGGCTTGCCGTTGAAGGGAATGCCGGTCGCTAGAACCGCGTCGCGCAGATCGTTGCGGCCAGCAACGCGTAGGCGGCGATCGTTCAGATAGGCGCCGGCGCCTTTTTCCGCCCAAAACAACTCGTCCCGTACAACATTGAACACGACGCCGGCGACGAGCACGCCTTCGCGTTCGAGACCGATTGAAATCGCGAAGTGCGGCAAGCCGTGAAGGAAATTGCTGGTGCCGTCGAGCGGGTCGACGATCCAGCGATGCGTCTTGTCGGTGCCCTCAACTGCGCCGCGCTCCTCCATCAGGAAGCCATAGCCAGGGCGCGCCTTGGAGAGTTCCTCGAAAATCGTCTTCTCGGCCTTGATGTCAGCGGCGGTGACGAAATCGCTTGGGCCCTTTCTCGAGACCTGAAGGTTTTCGACCTCGCCAAAATCCCGCGTCAGCGCGCGCGCTGCTTTGCGCGCGGCGGCGATCATCACGTTCATGGTGGCGGAGGCTTGCGGCATGGAGCGCGGGTGCTAGCAGCGGGGGGGCTCACGGGCAAGGCTGGTCGCTGAGGACAGCGCGAGCGCTTCACGCCTTACAGGCGAATGCGCGCTTCACACGGATCGGCAAGCGGCGTCGCCATTCGCGGCGGGATCCGGCGGCGCTGGTTGAAACGCGCGCGCCCGCGCCCTGACGCGCGCGACCTGATCGGGCGCCAGCCCGCTCGCGAGATCGACGGCGCGGTCGGTTGCGTCCGCGTCGCCTTGGCGGGCGGCGAGCAGATACCAGAACAACGCTTCCTGCTGATCGGCGGCCACGCCGCGACCTTGCTGATAAAGGACGCCGAGATTGAACTGACTGTCGGCGACGCCGAACGCCGCCGCTTGGCGAAACCAGCGGAAGGCGGCGGCGGCGTCCAAGGGCGCACCTTCGCCGCGTGCGAAGTGGACCCCGAGGTCGTGCATGGCGCGGCAGTTGCCGCCCTCTGCGGCGCGCTCCGTCCATGCGCGTGCCGCCGCGACATCCCGCGGAAGCCCGTCTCCGCTCTCGTACAGCTTGGCTAGCCGGTACTGCGCGAGCGTAAAGCCTGCCTCCGCGGCGCGGCGCAGCAACATCACGCCTTCGCGCGCGCGTCCCTCGGACAAACGGTTGATCGCCACAGCGTAGTCGCGCTCGCCGCTGGTTGAGGCCTCCGCCGCGCTTGCTTGCGCTGGCGCGAGTTGCGTTTGTTCGGGCGGCGTAGGTCCCCGCAGCGCCAGCGCGCCCGCGAAAATAAGCAGCGGCGCGGCGAGCCCAACGGCGACGCTTAAAACAAGGCGGCTCTCGTGGCGTAATTTGTCAGCCAAGCTCACATGTTCAATCGCTTGAGCGCGTTCCTGGGCGGCGCGGCGTGCGCGCTCAAGGTAGAGAGGCTTCGCAACGGTCTGCGCGGGAGCGTCTCGCATTGGCCTTATCGGCTCAAGCGGCGGCGGCGAGGGGGTGTCGAGGGAGAGGGGCTCTTCGTCGGCGACGACGATATCTGGGCCGTCTGGCGTTTCCAGGACGATCGGCTCATCGGAGGGCGCGTCGAACGGCGGTTCATCGGCCGGGGCCGCGCTGTCGAAAGGATCGAAACCGACCAGAGGCGAGGATGTCTCGGGCTCAGAGTGCGGCGAATGATGCGAGAAAGCCTCGTCTTCAAGCGCGAACGCTCTTTGCAGGCGGTCGCGCGTGCGTGGGGTCAGGAGAGATGCAATCTCGGTCCAGTCGACATCGCTTGCGTCGGCGGGCTCTGGATCCGGCTCCGTCGGCGGCTCGGGAGTCGCAACGGCGAGGATCGGGGCGGGCGCATCTTCCGCGTTCAAGTCGGCGGTTGCGGGCGCCGGTTTTGCTTTCTTTTTCGTCGCTTTTGGCGCGACATCCGCCGCCGCGGCGCGCTGTTTCGCTGCGGTTGTCTGTTTCGGTTCGGCGGGCTTCTTACGCGGCCGAGATGTGGTGGCGCGCCGAGGCTTTGCCATGCCGAACGGTAGGGGCGCGGACGTTAACTGATGGTTATCGCATCAGGCAAAGCCGTGGCGCCTCAACGCCAGCGGGAGAACCAGTCCAGCGTACGCGCAAAGGCGAGATCGCGGGCTGCTTCGTCATAGTCGGCGCCGCCCGCGCGGCAGAAGCCGTGCCCGGCGTCGTAGAGATAGAGCGGCGCCTCCGGGACCGCGGCGCGCACGCGCTCGACATTGTCCATCGGAATGCTTGGGGCGCGGGCCCCATAATGCAGCATGGTCGGGATCGCCGGCTTGTCGTCGCGTAGATCGGCGATCAGCCGGCCATAAAAGCACGACGCGGCGCTGAGGCCGCTCGCGCGCGCGCCGGCCATCCACGCCACGGCGCCGCCATAGCAGAATCCGGTCACGTAGCAGGGCCTTGGCAGCGCATCGATGGCCGCCTGCATGTCGCCGATGACTTGCGGCCACGGGCTCGCCATGACGGCCGCACGACCTTTCTCGATCCCCGCGGGATCATGGCCGGCGTGGAATCCGCGCTCGATCCGGTCGAACAGGCCTGGCGCGATCGCGTGATAGCCAGCCGCTGCAAACGCGTCGCAGACTTCCGCGATGTGATCGGTGAGGCCAAATATCTCCTGCGCGACGACAACGCCGCCGATCGCTTCGCCGAGGGGCTTGGAAGACAGGGCCGTTAGCTGAAAGCCATCGGGGGACCGAAGCTGGACGGGCTCGCTCATGAGGTTTCGTGACACGCGCGGCGCACGTCGTCGAGGGTCTCCAGAAAGTGATTGACCGGTCCCTGGCGTAAGCGCGCCAAGCGTCACAGGATGCCGACAATGAATCTCATTGTTCGCTTGGCGGCCGTTGCGATGGCTTGGTTTTGTGCGTTATCGCCATCGGCGTTCGCGACATGCGTCGCCGCGCCCGATCTCGCCGCCTACCAGACCGCGGCGCCGGAAGATTTCGCGCTCGGCGCCAGCCGATCCGACCGCCTTGGCCGCGTCGTGGCGCCGGTGTTCGTCAATGGCGAGGGGCCGTTTCGGTTCATCGTGGACACCGGCGCCAATCGCTCGGTGTTGTCGAGCGAGTTGGCGCTAAGGCTTGGCTTGGCGCCGGACGGCGAGGGCGAGGTTCATTCGGTGTACGGCGCGAGCATGGCGCCTTTGGCGCGTGTGCGTTCAATCACCTATGAGAACCTTGACGTCGGCGCGCGTGAAGCGCCGATCCTGAGCGGCGCCGTGCTGGCGGGCGAGCATGGGTTGTTGGGCGCGGACGGCATGCGCGATCGCCGCCTGCGGCTCGACTTCGAGCGCAACTGCATCGAGATACTGCCTTCGCGCGAGGCGCGGCGGCTGCGTGGCTGGGCGGTGGTGCGGGGCGAGCTGCGCTTCGGCCACCTTGTCGTCATTCCGGGATCCATCAACGGCGTTCGCGTGCGCATCCTGGTCGATACGGGCTCTGACTCGTCACTTGCGAACCTCGCGTTGCGCGACGCATTGCGCGCGCGCGAGCGGCGTGACCGCGCCCGTCTCAACTTCGCGCTTGGCGGCGCGCCGATCGTGCTTGATCGCGCCATCGCCATCCATCGCATGAACATCGGCGACCTGGAAGTTCGTGACGTGACCGCCTATGTCGACGACTTTCACGTGTTCCGGCTCTGGGGATTTGTCGACGAACCGGCGTTGCTCATGGGCATGGATGTCCTGTCGCAGACGCGCGGCGTCGCCATCGATTACGGACGCGGCACCGTCGCGTTTCGCATTCGCGGCCCGCTTTATTTTGGATCGCGCGTGCGCAATTAGCTCGCGAATCGGAAATGCATGACGTCGCCTTCGCGGACGACGTACTCCTTGCCTTCGAGGCGCATCTTACCGGCTTCCTTGGCGCCGACTTCGCCGTTGTACTTGACGAAATCGTCGAACGAGATCGTCTCGGCGCGGATGAAACCTTTTTCGAAATCGGTGTGGATGACGCCCGCGGCTTGCGGCGCCGTCCAGCCTTTGTGGATCGTCCACGCGCGCGCCTCCTTCGGACCGACCGTGAAATAGGTCTGTAGTCCGAGGAGATCGTAACCCGCATGGATAAGGCGGGTGAGGCCGGATTCTTCAAGGCCGGCGGCGGCGAGGAACTCGGCTTGCTCCTCTTCGCTCAGAGCCGCGAACTCTGCTTCCATCTGCGCGCATATCACGACGCACGCCGCGTGTTCGGCCTTGGCGCGGTCCTCGACGCGCTTGGTGTGGCCGTTGCCCTGGGCAGCGTCCTCTTCATTGACGTTGCACACGTAAAGAACCGGCAGCGCGGTCAGCAGCTGCAACATCTGGAAAGCCTTTTCCTCCTCTGGCGCGCGGCGGACGAGACGAGCGGGCTTCCCATCCTCCAGCAGCGCCTTCGCGCGCAGCACCAGATCGAGCGTGAGCTTGGCGTCCTTGTCTCCGGTCTTCGCCTTCTTCTCGAGATTGGTGACGCGCTTTTCGAGGCTTTCGAGATCGGCGAGCATGAGTTCGGTTTCGACGGTCTCAAGATCGGCGATCGGGTCGATGCGACCTTCGACGTGGGTGATGTCGTCGTTTTCAAAGCAGCGCAGCACATAGGCGATGGCGTCGCACTCGCGAATATTGGCGAGGAATTGATTGCCCAGGCCTTCGCCCTTGGAGGCGCCGCGCACAAGGCCCGCGATATCGACGAAATTCATCCGCGTTGGAATGATCTCCTTCGAGCCAGCGATCTTGGCGAGCGCGTTGAGGCGCGGTTCGGGCATCGCCACTTCGCCCACGTTGGGCTCGATAGTGCAGAACGGATAATTCGCCGCTTGCGCGGCGGCGGTCTTGGTCAGCGCATTGAAGAGCGTGGACTTGCCGACGTTCGGCAAACCCACAATGCCGCATTTGAAACCCATGAAATTTTGCCCCTAGCCCAGCACCGATTCCGGCGCGGTTGTGAACGGATTGACAATGGTCAATGTTTCGATCTTCTGCCCGTCGCTCATGTCTTCGCTCAAGAATATCCCGCAGCCGGCCGTCAAGGCGGAAGCGAGCAACAGAGCGTCCCAGAAACTCACGCGATGGCGATCCTGGAGTTCCCACGCCAGGGCGAGGTGATCGCTCCGCAAGCCGTCGGGAACCACGTCATCGAGCGCCGCGATATGCGCTCGTAACGCGGCGACAGCGGGCCGCGAGCGATCCTGCCGCAGCACGTTGACGTAGTACTCACGCAGGCTTTGCGCGCTGAGTACGGCCGCGTTTCGATCGAGAAGCGCGCTGAGCCACGCCGTCGCCGCCTTCAGCTTCGAAGGGGATGTCTTGTCCTTCGCGTACAGCAGCACATTGGTGTCGATGAAGCACTTCGGCGTAGGTTTCATCCCGCGTGGGCCCTTTTCCATGATAGCCGATGTCCCGTGCGGGGAGTTCCAAGAAGCGCTTCAAGCCTTCTTGCTGGCGGGTCAAGCTGGCGCGCTCGCCGCCGCGGCGTTCGGCCAACACCTCGCCCACCCAGCGCGAGAGGCTCTTGCCAGCCTTGGCGGCCTCGATCCGAGCCCAGCGAGCGGTGTCTTCGTCCATGGTGATAGTGACGTTGATCATTTCACGAAAATAGTGACTCACGAAGTTCGTGTCAAGATGAAAGCGCGCTCCGCCGCCTGATTGCTATGCGTTGAACGCTGTGCATGGGCGCTTTCGCCGAGAGCGGACGCTCATGTCATTGAACGCGTCGAGGTTTCGTCCCCAAGGATAGTCCGGAATGACCACCCTCGTGATCTCGTCGTAGAATGTTTCAAGCGACGTAATACGCGAACCATCGATTACGTATTCGGGGGTCATGATTGCACTCTGAACCAAAACCGCCGTTCCGTATCTGGTCCAGCCACACCTCACCCCAACACCGCTTCCGGCGGGAGCACAAACGGATCGATAATCTTCACTCCCTCGATCACCGGCGAGGATTGTGCGTCTTCCGACAACAGATGCGTGCAACTGCCTCCCACCGCCGAAGCAATCAACACCGCGTCCCACCAAGCGACGCGCCAACGTGTTTGAATGTCTAGCGCGCGCCGCACCTCTGCATCGGACAGCGGCGCGGTGCAATACCGAAGCAGCCCTTCGATCGCCTCGCGCAAGACGTTAGCGGGCGCTGGGATCTTTCTTTGCGCGACGCTTACGACCTCGTTGCACACTTGCGGGCTGACCACCATCGAACGCGTGCTGGTCAGTGCGCTCAGCCACGCCGCGCACTTTTTCTGTTTTTCCGGCGCTCGGCCATCGAGGCTGTAGATCACCACGTTGGTGTCCACCAGGATACGGGCGGTCATAGATTTCATCGCGATCGAATTTCCAGGGCTCGCCAGTCGCGGGGACGTACTTCGCCAAGGCCAAGAATTTGTCCATCGCCGCAATGCTCTCTTGGCGTAGGCGCTCCTCCTCGGCCGCGATCAGGTCGGCGAGGTAGCGCGAGAGGCTTTTGCCGGCCCGGTCAGCCTCGCGCCGGACCCGCGCCAGTAGATCATCATCCATGGTGATGGTCACATTGGCCATGCGGACACTGGTACACTGATCAGTGTATCAGTGTCAAACTCAGCCGCGCCCCAGCGCTTTCGCGGCCATGTCGCGCCAGATGCGCGCTTCGGCGCGAAGGGGGTTGGCGATCTTGCTTAATCTTCGCTCGATTTCGGTCATGCCGATCTCGGCGTCCTGGCGCCGGCCGGTCTTGGCCATGAACGCCACATAACGGGCGCCGGCTTCAAGGCCAGGCACGCGGTCGGCGGCGAAGCGATAAGCGTCGTCTGCTTCCTGATTGCGGCCAAGCCCCTCGTAGGCGCGCGCGAACGCGAGAGCCACAGTCGGCGTCTCGCCGTCGCGGCCGAGCTTGCGCAATTGCTCCAATCGCGTCAGCGCTTCCTGCCAACGCTGCAGTTCAAGCAACGCGTTCGCGTGTCCCATGAGTATGGCCGGATCTTCGGCCCAATGCCCGTCGGCGCACTGCGCCCATTGCGCCTCGGCGTCGCTCCAGCGTCCAAGCGCCGCCGCGGCTTGCGCCACCTTCATGCGATTGCCCACCGTCGGCGTATCATCGAGCGCGCGCAGGGCGTTGCGATACTCGCGCTCGGGGTCGAGCGCTTGGCGCGCCGCCTTGCCGACATTGCGCGCCGTGCGTCCGCCAAGCATTTCAGGGAGCAGGACCGCGAAGAAATAGACTGCGGGTCCCAACAGCGGCGCGATCACAAAGATCCAAAGCCAATACATTTCGCGGCCCGTGCGCACGACATGGATGCCGCAGAGCAGGGAAGGCAGGTAGGTCAGCAGAATAAAGGGCATTCGCCGCTCCGTGTTTTTGTTGCGCAAGCGGTCCGTTGTTGTTGGCGGCTTGGCGAAAATTGCGAATGCATGTACCCGAATCGTCGGTCCTTATCCACAGGACGAGGGGAACCGATATGGCTCGCTCACGTCGTGCGCACCGAGACCCGCTCTGGGCCGAGGACGCTTTAGCGGACAACCTCTACTTTTTTGAGCCCGCGTTGGCGCGCCGTCGTCGCTTGGCGCAAGAGGCTAAGGATACGCGCAAGGCCGAAGAGGTCGATCGCAGCGGTTCAGAGAAGCATCTGGAGCGCGTCGCCAAACGGTTGAAGAGCGCCAAGGCCGAGGACCGCATCTTGTACGTGCCCTATTGGGATATGGCCAAGGCCGAGCAGGCGATGCGGAAGGCGGGCGTCAACGGCGCCGTCTCGAACCTGTGCGGCTCCCATCGCGTACGCATCCGCGGCCGACGCTAGCGCGGGCGCATCTCAGACATGACGATGGTGTGAAATGAGGCCGTCTGCTGTCTCAGACCGATGACAAGCGTCCGTGGTTGTGGATAAACTGTGGATGGCTGGGTTGGATGACAAATGGGTGGGCCATGGCGGCGAAGATCATATCTGTCGCGAACATGAAGGGCGGGGTGGGGAAGACCACCATTTCGGTGGCGCTAGCGCAGGCGCTCGCGGCGGGGCCGAGCAAGGCCAAGGTCCTAGTTCTCGACCTCGACGCGCAAGCGAACGCCTCGTTTTGGCTGAGCGGCCAAGCGGCGCTGACGGCGCAGATCGAGCAGAGCAAGGCGATCGATACCTTTCTCGAGGACGCGATCATCTTCGAGAAGCCGACGAAACTCAGCGATTTCGTGCGTCCCGCGAAGGCTCATTCCGAGCGTTTGTTCGTGGCGCCGTCGAGCCCCAATCTGCGCATCGTCGAGCGGGAGCTCATCGTGTTTCTCTCGCGCCGTCACCGCAATTTGCTCGAAGTGGAGCGCGTGGTGAGCACGCTGTTGGATGAGCAGCTTGAGTCGCTGCGCTCGGACTTCGACGTCATCATCTTCGATACGGCGCCGGGGATTTCGGCGTTGACGGAAGCCGCGCTGCGACTGTCGCACGTCGTCGTCGTGCCGACCGTTCCCGATTATGTCTCAAACCTCGGCCTGCTTTCGTTCTGTCGGACGGTGAGCTGGAGCAGCAACGACATCGCCAACGCGGTCAAGCGCACGCCGTGGGTCGTGGCTAACAAGGTGAAGTCGTCGCGTCACCACGAACTCATGCTGCAGCAGATGCGTGCCGAAGCGTCGAGCCACGATCACGAGTTCAACATGCTGCGGACGGAGATTCCGTCCTCCCCGCAGATCGACGAGATCGCGTCGGGGCTCGATATGGATGGCGAACTCGCGTTCGATACCGAGGGGGCGGGCGTGTTTTCCAGGCTCGCGGCCGAAGTGCTCGACCTCGCGACGCGCGTGGCCACGGCGCCGTCTCGGGCGGCGTGACGGTTCGCGGGCAGGCGGAAGATCGCCGGTTGCAGGCATTGCTTCGCTTCGCATAAGCTGAACTATGGCACCACGGGCGCTTCAAGCATTGGTCCTCGTGGTGGCGCTCATCTTCGCGGGCGTCGCCCTTGCGCAGGATGTGTCCTCTGACCACCGTTTTGTCCCGACATGGGATGACACGCCCACAAGCTACGACTGCTGGGGCAATTATCCACGGAGCGCTCGTGGAAATAGTGTTTCGGGCGTCGTCCACATGTGCTGCGTGCCCCGGCAAGACAGGCGCCTTGATTGCAGTATTGCTTTTGAGTGGCCCCGAAACCGGCATTTCGGCGAGGCGGCCCTTCGAGTTGCGCGCAGGTTTCGGCTTACTGCGGAATCGTACTCAGCATATCGCGCCGATCCGAACGCTTGGATGCAAGTGCCCGTGTTGTGGGAGCCAATCACGCCAACGCGGAACAGAGCGGAGGTGCTGGCCGCAATGGACCCCTATGTGCGCGGCCTTTGCGCGCCCAGTTCCAATCTAGCGGCAAGGCTACCGTCGACTGAGCCGCCATCGGCGGAAGCTGATGGCTTGGCGTCCAGACATATTTTCCGCTGCCCGACGATGCTCGACCGCGAGTAACCCCACGTCTCACCTGCTCCAAACCTGCCGCTAACCGCGCTCAGCTTGGTCGACGGGAGGTCGCCGAAAGTGGACAATTGGCGCGGCATGGGCTTAGCAGGTGTAGGCTCTAGGATGAAAGTCCAGCACCTTCGGTGATTGGACCAAGTCGCTCGGAATCCCGAACCGTTGGTAGAGAATTATTCCTGTTATCGTTGAACCCGGCGGCACGCGCACCGCGCACTCGTTTCCGATGCAAAATCCCGCGTTGTAGTCACCATCGATTGGGAAGCTGTCTGTGCCGATAGTTACCGTAGCCGTTTGCGGCGCGGCGGACATCCAGCCATGCGAGTTCGGCCAAAACTCCGGAGACAAGCATAACCGGTTTGGACTGTGCGACGTGAGCGCTACCTCAAACAGTTCGCGATCAGGCCGGTCGCGGACATCCACGGTGAAGCGATTATCCGATCGGTTTTCAACAGTCGCGCAGGAGATCAGAGCGAACACGACCAACAAGACAAGGAATCGCATGAGACGGGTCCAATTCAGCCTCGTGATCTTGTTGCTTCCAAGCCAAAGAATTTCAAGTATGGTGGGAACATCTGCTCCGGGCCAGGGCACGACATAGACACAATTTTCGCGTGCGGCTTAGTCTATCGAAATTTGCCGTCGGCGCCTTAACCGCACGAACGGCCTACGTTCGCCGGGAGCGGACATTGATCAGCGTGACCAGTGGACCTCAGATATTGTCCCGTCGCACTTCGCAATTCTCATTTCGAGCCCACCACCACCCGCCATGACAATGATCGCGTCACCTTCTCTTCGCGGGTAGCCACGGACCGTTTGGAAGGCGATCCAATACGCGCCACGATCCTCCACCTTCAGATCATATCGGCGTTGACGCTCGCGGCTGATTAGTTCTTCGCGCCTCTCCATGCCCAGGATCACGGCAAGCGCTATACGCCGAGCTGTCGCTTCGTCGGCCACATAGGGACCGTCAATGAGCCCGGCGGTGTGTTGGCACGCCACTGGTGCGGCGGCGACGTTCGCCTCAATGGGCGGCAGCGTCTGCTGACATCCCACTGCGAACGACGCCGCGACGAACGGCAGGACGCGCATTTGCCCCCCCCCAAAAAAAGGCAGTGTGGGCACGCTAGAGCAAAGGTCGGCGACTGTCTGCATGGGCGCAAAAGCGTTCGTTCGCCTTTGCACTCCTAAGCGCTCAGCCCATTCATCTATCCTCGCCCACCTTCCCCCGGCCGCCGGCTTTTTCCGCGGGCGCGAGGCGCATCACTTCGGCTTGGTATTTGTCGTCCTCGCCTTTGACCAGCAGCGGCGCAGCTTGCGCGCAAGCGCCGAGCAGTTTGCTCACCCAATCCGCGTCGGCCTTGGCGAAGTCGCTCAACACGTAGCCGTGCACGAGTTCCGCCGCGCCGGGGTGACCAACGCCAAGGCGCGCGCGACGAAAGCCTTCGCCGACAGGGGAGGCGATGATCGAGCGGATGCCGTTGTGGCCGGCCGCGCCGCCGCCGGTCTTCATGCGAAAGCGTCCCGGCGCCAGATCGATCTCGTCGTAAAACACGATCACTTGCATAGGCGAGAGTTTGTGAAACCCCGCCGCTTCGCCGACGCTGCGCCCGCTTTCGTTCATGAAGGTCTGCGGCTTCAACAACAGCGCGCGCACGCCCTCGATGTGGCCTTCCGCAAGCTCGCCGTGGAATTTCTTCTTCCAAGGCCCAAAGCCGTATGCGCGCGCGAGCGCGTCGATGGCCATGAACCCAATATTGTGTCGGTTTCCAGCGTACTTCGCGCCAGGATTGCCGAGGCCGACGAGGAGAAGCATGGCGCAAATCTAGCGCGCTTCCCGAAAAATGTGTGAGCGGTTTTCGGATACTACGCGGCACGGCAAGAGAATTGCGCCAGCTGCCCTCTCTTCCGTCATTCCGGGACGCCGAAGGCGGGCCCGGAACCCAGGAACTACAAGCGCTGCGCTCTACGTGCCCCTAGGTTCCGGCTCTCGCTTCGCGAGGCCGGAATGACGGAGTGTGTTAAGGGACGCTAAAAGTTATTTCTTGTCGGCGGGCTTTTTGTCGCCAGCTGCGGCGGGGGCCGCAGCCGCGCCTTCGGCCGGCGCGGCTTCCGCCGCTGTCGGCTCGGCTTCCGCCTTACGGCCCACGATCGTGGCGATGGTGAAGTCGCGATCTCGGATCACCGGGCGCGTGCCGGCGGGCAACGTGATGTGCGAGATGTGGATGGAGTCGCCGATCTCGCGACCGGTCAGGTCGACGACGATCTCCTCCGGAATGCGGTTGGCGTTGCACTTCAGCTTGATCGTGTGTCGCACGATGTTCAGGGCGCCGCCGCGCTTCAGGCCCGGCGAAGCGTCGTGGTTCTTGAAGTGGACCACGACATCGATCGCGATCTCGGAGTTCTCCTCAACCCGGTAAAGGTCGACATGGATCGGCAGATCTGTGACGGGATGGAACTGGATCGCGCGCGGGATTACCGGTTGCTTTTCGCCCTGGTGGTTCAACTCGACCATGTGGGACAGGAATTTCCCCGACCGCAGGGCCATTTCCACGTCCTTGGCCTTGATTTCGATCGGGACCGCGCCGCGCGCTCCGCCGTAGAGGACGCCCGGGATCAGGCCCGCGTTGCGCGTCGCACGCGCGCCGCCGGTGCCGGTTTTTTCCCGCTTTTCAACGTTTAACACAATGCCGGCCATGGGGGCGCTTTCGCTTATCTTTAAGGGTCGGAAAAATGGAAGCGGCGCTTCTAGCGGATGGCGACCAAGAGAGCAAGGCAGGGACCGGCGGTTAGGTTAACTTTTGGGTCGTTCCTGGGCGGTAAAAGCAGGGGGTGGCGGGATCGACACCCTCGGACGGCCGGCGCGACCTGGCTTTGCTACGCGCGAGCGGATCGACGGCGCGCGTCCTGAATCTGGCGCTGGTCTACGAACGCTCCGGGCAGACCCCCGAATTCGCGGCCCGGCCGCTCTTTCGAACCACCAAACTCAATCGGGCGCTGATCATCAAGCACGCCCTGCGCGATCACGAGCGCTCGCTGTTCGACCGGCCAGAGCCGCACACGACGAAAATCGTGTTTCCCTACTCAGCGACCGAATTGGGGCTGGGGGGCACGAGCGTGATGGTCGGGGAGCGGCGCTTCGACCAATTGCTGCGCAATGCGGTTGGAGGCTCCGTCGAGCCTGACGATTTCGCAGCCGATCTCGATCTGATCACGCTGTTGCACGAGCTGCCCTCGTTCGACCCGTTCCTTCTGCGCGAGCAGTTGAAGCGGGCGGGGTACGAACCGGCCAAGTGCTTCTTTGAACTTTCGGACGCCGACGTTGAGAACATGCTGGTGTTCGTTCAGCGGGAGATCGAACCGTTGGCGAGCATGGCGTTCGGCGCTGCCGGGCGGCGCGCCGAGAAGCTCTCCATGCGTCTGGCGCAAAAATTGATGACCGACGAGAGCGCGCAGCTGCTGGCGCCGCTGCGGGAAACGCTGCGCCTGACGCCGTGGGAGTTCGCGGAGGGCGCATTCGCGTGGAAGGGATTTCTCTACTATAAATGGATGCTGCGCGACTTCGCGGCGACGCGCGCGCACTTCAACACGCGCTTCTTTGATTGCGTGATCGTGACCGAGGATCGGCGCGTGCGGTATGAGGTCGACCGCTTGCGCCAAGACATCTCCGCGCGGGTGGACATGGTCGCCAAGCGCGCCGCGGCAGCGCTGTCGGCTTATGATCGCGTCTTCGGTGCGTTGACGCGCGGCGACCCGACGCCGTTCCGCGACTTTTTGTTGGACGCGCCCGCCAAGTTCGTCTCGCTTGGCGAGGCGCTTGGCGCGGTCAAGCACATCTACACCTTCTGGGGCTTCCGGTTTCCCGACAAGGCGCCGCTGCGCCTGGAAGCAGCCGAGGCGCAGGATATTCTGCAAGAGTTCGAGCGCATGCTGAACGGCATCCAGCTTCTCGGAAACCTGAAGGACGACGACGTCCTCGTGTGCTGAGCTAACCGCCGCGCTTGCACTTCTCGGGGATCGAAGCGGCGAGTTTGGCCTGGTATCGGTCTGGCCCAAGCTCGTGCGGCAGCACCTGATCGATGCCTGTCAGCAAGAAGCGCCAATGCGGCGGGAGCGTCATCGGCTCGAGAACGATCGGAATGATCAGCTTGCGCTCTTCCTTCGCGAAGCCGACTTCCCACTCCACCCAGTCGCGCTTGATGGAGCGCGGGGTTAGGAAAACGATCAATCCCGCCGAAACCGCGATCTTGTTGGCGATCAGTTTCCGATATTTGTCGCCGCCCTTGATTTTCTCGCGGTCGAACCAGGTGCGCACGCCCATGGCGCGCAGCTGGCCCAAGTCGGCTTCGATCTCTTTTTCGTCGTCGTGGCAGTACGAAATGAACATGTAGGGGCCGCGATCGTCCGGCGCTTTGCCGGCGACTTGCGGGACCTTTGGGATGCATTGCGAGAAGTAGTAGCCGTAGGAGAGCCCGTAGCCGCTGACGGTGAGCTCATCGACCTTCGCGAGTTCCAGCACTTCCCGATAGACAGGCAGGCCGAACAAGGAAGTGAGGATTTCGTCGAGTCTCTTGCGTTTGTCGAACCAGGGCCTGGAAGCGTCCGTCTGATCTTTCTCGGGCAGCCGCATGCCGCGCCAGACGGAGCGAACCTGCTCGCGCTCGGCGTTCAATTGATGCAAACGTTCATCGAGTTTCGTTTGCATTTGCGTTGCGCTGACGCGGTGATTGTGGCGCTTGTAGACGCCATCCGGCGCAAGGTCGGTGATCGCCGAGCCAACAGCGAAAAAATGCAGTTTGCCCGGCGCGCAACTCGCGGCAGTCGGCAGCGCGAGGTCTTTCTGCAATTCGAGCCGCGCTGCTTTGGCGATGCGCTGCACTTGCGCGCGAATGCCCGCCGCGTTGTCGAGCGGGTTGTCGACCGGCGCTTCCTCGGCGTTCAATCCGAAAAAGTCGCGCCGTCGCGCCACCGTGCCCAGATAAGGGAAGTTGGAGGCGTAGATGGCGATCTCATCCTTCTTGCGGTCGCCCCACCGCATCCAGGATACCTGCAAGGAGCCGCCGCCTTGGTCGATCAGCGCGACGGTGTCGTTGTCGGCGATGGCAGGCCCGGTTTTGCGTCCTCGCCAGCGCTCAACTAGGACTGGAATGCTGAGCAGCGTCAGTTCGGCCTCGCGCTGCTGATCGATCATTTCGATGGTGAGGCCCGTCTTTTTGCGCACGAACGTCAGCACTTCGTTCTTGTTCTCAAGCCAACGAAACCAGGCTGTGCTGATCAGGCGTATGTCGGTGACGCCGCATCGCTGAAGAAGTTGGCGCCACGCGCGAATGAATGTGGTCGCTTGGCGCAAGGATTGGGCGTTCAAGGGCAGGCGCTTGTCGGCGACGTCCAACCCGACATTGGGCTTGCGCCCTTCCATGCGGATCGTGTGTTCGCCGATTTCGGGAGGCACGGACTTCGGGCCGACTATGACGCGCACGCCGCGCGTGCCGAAATCGAACACGGCGATCGCGTTCTTGCCGCCGATCGCGGCGATATGCTCGCGCATGATGGCTTCGCGATTGTCTTGCTGCTCTGACATCGAGAGCCTCCGCCTGGAAGCAAGCCTAGCCGGCTTTCGACCGTCGCGCGAGCGTTGTTCTCTACCGTGTCGCGGTCGTTACGCTTGGCGCGTTTTCGCGCGCATCGGCCTCGGCGATCGCGGCTTCCATCGCTTCAAGCAAGGCGGGCACGCAACACGCGTTGAGAAAGTGATCGCCGCCGGGCACGACGATGAGACGTCGCCCATGGTCCTGGGCGATGCGCTGATCGGCGTCGAGCGGCACAAACGTATCGGCGTCGCCGTGTATGAACACGACCGGCTGGGGTAGCGCCTCAAACGCGCGCCACACCGCGGGCAGCTGCGCTTCCTGGGCGCTCATTTCCGAAATCGAATTGCGCAGGTCGCGCGGCAGCACGCCTTGAAACAAGCGGCCGGCGCCGAACAAGCGCCGCGCGGTTGGTCCGCGATCGCCAAAATAGGCCGATACCAGCAGAACGGCGTCGACCTGGTCGGGATAGCGTTGCGCCATCAACGCGGCGACGGGCGCACCGAAGCTCTGACCCACGACGAGAACGCGCTGGCCCTCCCGCGCCGCCAGCATCGGGGCCAAGGCGTCCGCCTGTTTGGCGAGATCGCGCACGGCGTCTTCGGGTTCGGAGGTGCGAAAGCCAGGCCGGTCGGCGACGATCATCTCGCGCGTTGGCGGAAGCGCCGCGATCGTCGGCGCCCAATATTCGCTCCAAGACGGCGTGCCGGTGATGATAACCACCTTCCAGTCGGCGTCACCGCGGGCGGGCGTTTGCAGCGCCGAGATGCGCCAATTCTCGGAGACCCCGGCGACGAACTCAGTCCGCTCCATGGTCCCGGGCGGATAAGAGGACGACGTCGGGAAGCGCTCGTCGCCGCTTTCCTCGTCTCCAATGCTGACCGCGCACGCCGCCGTGAATGCGGCAAGCAGGGTTCCCAGGGCTTTGAAAGCGGTGCGCATGACATGCCCATGTAATTGAGCCTGCGCGCCGCGCCCAGCGCGTTTGATCGAAATCAATGCGCCATCCGCTGGTAATTGTTTGAAGTTGACGCAGGCGTCATTTTCTCCAGGGAGGAGCACGCATGCGCGTAAAACTCGTTGACGGCCCACCGCAAGAGGTCCGCACCTTTGGCGAGGACGATCTCGCCGACAAACTGACGATGAAGGACGTCGAGACCATCCGCGAAATTTTCAAAACGCCGCTGACGGGCTCTTATAATTGGGACTACGACAGCGCGAACGCGAAAATCCGCAGACTGTATGAACTCGGCAAGGTTCATAATTGGAACGCGACGGTGGACGTCGATTGGGACGCGCCGTGCGACATGAACGATTATCCGATGGAAGCTTCGCTCGGCGCGCTCAACGGCTATCCGGAGTATGAAGCGCTGAGCCCCGAGGAGAAGGTGCGCTTCGCCTGGAAGGGCCATGCGCAAACCATGAGCCAGTTCCTGCACGGGGAGCAGGGCGCCATGCTGGTGGCGTCGCAACTCGTCTCGTGCGCGCCGACCGCCGACGCGAAGCTCTATGCGGCGTCCCAGACCTTCGATGAGGCCCGGCACGTGGAGGTGTTCAACACCTATCTGCGCCGCCGCTGCGGGATGGTGTATCCAATCAATAAGAACCTGAAGGCGTTGATCGACAAGGTGCTGAGCGACGAACGCTGGGATCTCAAGTTCATCGGCATGCAGCTGATCATCGAGGGCTTGGCGCTCGCTGCGTTCGGGACGCAAGTCCGCACCACCAAGGACCCGCTGTTGAAGCAGGTCGTTGAGCTGGTGATGCGCGATGAGGGCCGTCACGTGGCGTTCGGGGTCAACTACCTCGAAGATTGGATCAAGGCGCTGCCGCAAGAAGAAATCGAGGATCGCGCCGAGTTCGCTTATCAAGCCTGCGCGATCATGCGTGACCGTCTCTTCGGCATGGATGTGATGCGCGAATATGGCTTCGATGAAGAAGCCGCCAAGAAACACATCATGGATTCCATGGTGATCGGGTTGTTCCGCGAACTGCTGTTCGAACGCATCATGCCGAACCTGAAGCGGGTCGGGCTGCTGACCGATCGCGTGCGGCCGAAGTACGACGCGCTGGGCGCGCTGAAGTACGAGGATTTGGCGGGCGACGTGCTCATCGATTGGGCGCAGCTTGAGAAGCCGCTGCCGACCAAGGAAAATCTGGCGGCGGCCAAGATCGCCGCTGAATAGGCTCTAACGAACTCTCCCTTACTGAGGCGGCGCAGCCATGCGCCGCCAATTTTTTTTACGCTCGTCGCGGCGGTGCGATCATTGGTAGATCGTGGCTGGCGGCGAAACGAACGGCAGCGCTTCTTCGCCGCATGAAACAGGTGCTCGTCGCGGCGTTGTTCGCCGCTTTCCCGCTTGTCGCTGTCGCCCAGCCGCAACCGCAGCCGCAGTCGCCGGAAAGCATGAGCAGGCAAGAGCTACGGGACGAGGTCGCGCGTTTGCGCCGTTTGGTGCAAGGCCGCGCCGTTCTGCCCCAACGGCCCGCCGGTTGCGCCTCGGACGAAAGCCGCCAGTTCGATTTTTGGGTGGGAGAGTGGGACGTTTCTCCGTCGGGCGCGGCCACGGGGGCGACGATTGCCGAAAGCTCCATCACCCTGGTGGACCAGGGATGCGTGGTTGTCGAGCATTGGCGGCCGTTTGGCGGCGCGCACGGCCACTCGCTCAACATGTACGATCCCGCGACCCAGCTTTGGCATCAGACCTGGATGTCCGCCGCGCCGCTACGAACCGAGTATCGCGGCCATTTCGAAAATGGGGTGATGTCGTTTGAGGCGCAGACGCCTCTGCCGGGCGTGCCAGCGGGCGCGCGCAGCCGCATGAATTTCCAGGCGCTCGACGCGAACACCGTTCGGCAGTGGGGCGAGCAACGCGACGCCGGCGCCGCCGATTGGGTCGTGACCTGGGATCTGACGTACCGCCGCCGCGCTGGAACGCGCTGAAGCTTAGCGCGCGGAGATCGTCGCGCCGACCTCGAAGACGACGGAGACCTCGGCCGTGTAGAGCAGCGGCTCCGGCGCAATGCTGGGCGCCAGGATGGTTTGTTCTTGCGCAGCCGACATGTTGCGCGCCGCGAACACCGCGCGGTTGCCGCTCTGGGCGATCATGTTGTTCGCGCCTTCTTCAACCAGCAGCAGGCGTCCCAAGCGATGGCCGGCGCCTTCCGAATAGACGCGCGCCTTGTCCACGGCGTCCGTGATCGCCGCCTCGCGCGCGGCGCGGCGCGCGCGTGCGGTGTCGCGAAGAGAAAACTCAACGTCATTGAACGTGTCTGGCTGGACGTTGACAGCGACTTCCACGGCCTGGCTCAGGCGCGCAAGGTCGCGCACCAGAATGGTGACGCCCGCGCTGGCCTCGTAGCCGTTGATGCGGTCGGGCCGGCGGTCGCCTCCTTCGCGCATCACGGGGGTGACAGATACATCCGTGCGCTCAACGGAGACGTTTTGCGGGTCGATCGCGCGGATCGCGGCGTCAAGGGCGCGCGTGCGTTCGGAGACGGCGTTGGTGGCTTCTCCAGCCGTTCGTCCTGGCGCGTAAAACGACAGGTGAACCCGCGCCTGGTCCGGCGGCAGGTAGACTTCGGCGCGTCCCGCCACGCGCACGACGGCGGGATCGTAGGGCCGGAGCGGCGCAATGACCTGCGCCATGGCGCTCGGGCTCGCCAGGACGACCAGACTGATGAGAGCAAAAAATGTGCGCATCGTGTTCCCCTCTGTTCGCGTGCGCCCAGGAACCAGCGCGCTGGATACGGCAAAATAATGGACGCTAGGGCTCCGTTTGGTCTGCCGCGATCAACGCTTTGCGCAAGACCACGAAGACCAGATCACGTTGTTTCGGCAGTCCGAACCTCGGATCATCGAGCGGGAAGGGGCGCTCTTCCTCCGTTTGGTGATAACCCCGGCGCAGGTACCACGCGATGAGCTCCCGCCGCTGTTTGATGACGGTCATTTCCATGACGTCGGCGCCAAAGCCGCGCGCGTGCGCTTCCGCGTGCTGGACCAAGCGTCGGCCCAGTCCGCCGGCCTGCAAATCGGGTCGCACCGTGAGCATGCCCAGATAAGCGATGCGCCGCCCTTCGCGCACGCCCTTGTCGACGATCAGCACGCACCCGTTCAGAGCGCCGCCATCGTCGTGAACAAGGATGGTCTGCGCGGGGTCGGCGAGAATTTCGGTTAATGCCGCGAGATCGGTGCGCTGCCCGCCGAGGAGGTCGGCTTCGTGGGTCCAGCCGCGTTTGGCGCTGTCGCCCCGGTAGGCGCCCTCGATCAGCGCATGAAGGACGATTTCTTCGCCTAGCGTGGCGCCGCGAATAGCCATAGGCGGATAAGTAGCGCTAGGACGGCGTGCGCCCAAGCGCTTTTGTCGCGAGCACCCGAGGACGAATTTATGAGACTGTTCACGCCAAGCGCGCTCGGTGAAATCTTCTCGCGCATTCGCTCGATCTCGTTCGCGCAATATGCTGAGGACCTGCTACTCTACCAGGTGTTCCGGCCGCGCGATCGCGGCGTTTATTGCGATGTCGGCGCGTATCATCCCAGCCATTCCTCGAACACGTACAAGCTCTATCTCCGCGGCTGGCGCGGGATAACGGTTGAGCCGAATCCGGATCGCGAAGCGGCGTTCAAGCGCATCCGACCGCATGATCGCCATCTCGTATGCGGGATCGCGCGCGAGCGCGGAGAACTCACCTATCACCGGTTCAAGCAGGACAAGTTCAACACTTTCGAGCTGGACGAGTACCGCGCCGCCTTGGAGCGCAGCGGGCCGCCCATCACGGTGCCGTGCCTGCCGCTTGCCGAGGTGTTGGACAAGCACGCGCCTGGGCCTGTCGATCTGCTTTCAGTCGATTGCGAAGGTCTCGATCTTGACGTGCTCAAGAGCAACGACTGGTCAAAACACCGGCCGACCGCCGTGCTGATCGAGGATATCGAGGAGTATTGCTTGCGTAGGGATGGGGCGGCGACGCAGAGCCCGACGGCGCAGTACATGCGGGACTTGGACTATGCGTGCGTTACGCAAGCCATGTTCACCTTCTTCTACTTTGATCGCCGCGCCGTCGATCCGCCCGGTTTTGACATCGACGCATCGCAAATCAGGGGCTGATCACTCGAACAGCGAACTGACGCTTTGCTCGTTCGCGATGCGCCAGATCGCATCGCCCATCAGCGCGGCGACCGATACGACGCGCACCTTCTTGCTGCTTCCCTTGAGAGCGGCCGGGTCGATGGAGTTGGTGACCACCAGTTCCTTGAGCTTAGACGCTTCGACGCGTGCGATTGCTCCATTGGAAAGCACGCCGTGCGCCACATAGGCGGAAACGGAGGTCGCCTTTTCCTTGAGCAACGCCTCGGCTGCGTTGCAGAGCGTGCCGGCGCTGTCGACGATGTCGTCGATCAAGATGCAGTCGCGGCCCGACACGTCGCCGATGATGTTCATGACCTCGGATTCGCCAGCCTTCGGGCGGCGTTTGTCCACGATCGCCAGATCCGCGCCAAGCCGGTTGGCGAGCGCGCGCGCACGCACGACCCCGCCCACATCCGGAGACACGATCATGAGCTTGCTCACGTCCTTGTAGGCCTCGCGAACGTCGCGCTCGAGAACGGGCGTCGCGAACAGATTGTCGGTTGGGATGTCGAAGAACCCTTGGATCTGGCCCGCGTGGAGCTCAAGCGTCAGCACGCGGTCGGCGCCGGCGGTGACGATGAGGTTGGCGACGAGCTTCGCCGAGATCGGCGTGCGGCCGCCCACCTTGCGATCTTGGCGGCCGTATCCGTAGTAGGGGATGACCGCCGTTATCCGCCGCGCGGATGCACGCCGGAGCGCGTCGATGCCGATCAACAACTCCATCAGATGATCGTTCGCGGGGTACGATGTGGATTGAATCAGAAACACGTCCTCGCCGCGAACATTTTCCTTGATCTCGACGAAGATCTCGTTGTCCTTGAATCGCTTGAACTCCGCCTCCGCCAGCGGCGTGTCGAGGTGGTCGGCGATCGCCTGCGCGAGCGTCTCGTTGGAATTGGCTGCAATAAGTTTCATGGGAAAGCGGGCCCTACGCGTTCCAGGTGCCGCCATCTAGGGGCGAGTCGGGCGGGGGCAAACCAGATTCGCTGCGAAATTGAGGCGTAGGCCCAGGCGTGGCGCCAGGGTCACGCTTAGGCGGGCGCCGTCGCGCCGTAAATCGCATACGGCGCGCCGGTGAGCTTTGCCCACATCTGATCGCCGAACGAAAAGTGCCACCACTCGCTTGGGTTGGCGGCGAATCCCGCGTCCCGCATCAGCCAGTAAAGGAGGCGGCGGTTTGCGCGCGCCTCGGCGTCGCTGAAACAGAGGGCGTCGTCGTTCGTGATCTCAAAGCGCGCGGTGTGCGCGATGGGCGCCGCGTCGTCGAATAGCGATCCCATCCAGAGCGCATCGCCGCCTCGCCACCGTACGGTTAAGTCGACGGCCGCGCCGGTCGCGTGGGGGGAGGGCGCATCTGCCCCCGCGCTTGGCGCGGCCCAATAGGTCTCGACCTCGGCGAGGAGCGCGTCCTCGGAAATACCTGGGTTGCGCCGGCGGACTTCGGCGGGGAACCAATGATCGTGAAAGTACGTCTGCACTGCTTGCGGGCGCCAAGCGTCGAAGAGCCAGAGTTCCAAGCCGGCGTGCGCGAGCTGTTCGTTTATCGTTGCGAGGCGCGCGCCGACGCCTTTGCGCAGCAGCAGCTGCTGAATGGCGCCGGGTATCGCGTGATAATAGGGCGGGTTGCGCTGCCCGGCGTAGAAATTCTCGCCGGCGAGGCCAAAGCGCGACGCCTCGAGGAGCGGCTCGTCAAATGCCGGGTCACGTTTGTCGATGGGCGTCGCGCGATAGCCGCGCGCGGCTCCCAGTTCGACGTCTTGAACGGGGATCGGCCGTTCGCGAAGCATCTGGAGATCGCCGAAGACGTTAGACGACATAAGGATGACGCACGCCGGGGTCGCCCTTTGGGAAGTCTTTCGTATTGCGCGTCACCAGCAGCGCTCGCTCTTCCTGCGCGGAAGCCCAGACAATTGCATCGGGCAATTTGATCCGATGTTGTTTGCGCAATGCGACAGCGCGCTCCGCAACCGGCGTTCCAATATCGACCAGCTCGAAGGTGGAGAGGAAGGCGCGTGTTTCGGGAGCTGCGTCTTCCGGCGCGCCGACCATGACTTCCATCCATGTAATGACGCTGATGCATTTTTCAGAGTAACGCGCGAACTCCTTCCGAGCGGCGGCGACGCCGCTCAGGTAGTCAATAACGATGTTGGTGTCGAGAAGGGCCTTCACCACTCGGAGCGAACTTTGCGCTGGAAAGCCAAGCCGTCGATCTTGTGGCGCCGCCAAAGCCCAAACGCTTCTGTTTCGCCTTCGGCGCGCCGCCGATGTAAGAATTCTTGGATCGCCCTGCGAATAAGGGCGGCGCGGGACGCCTTCTCACGCGCGGCCTCCTCATCAAGGGCGGCGACGTCATCTGCATCGATATCGACCAAGATGCGCATAATAAGAATGATATCATCATCTGATATCACGTCAACTCAAGGCGATCGCCGCGCAATTTCGTCCATAGTCTGGTTCGCGCGCATGAACGCTGCGGCGATGGCTGAATAGCGTGTCGGCCGCTGGATAGGTGTCAGCGTCGACGATTTCCGCGGACACGCCAAGCGCGCGGAGTCGAAACGCGCAGAAACCCGGCAGGTCGAATTGAAATTTCCCGTCGATGCCGGGGAGAAAGAAGGCGGCGTAGTCGGCGCTCGCCTGTGTGAACCGCGCGTGAAACTCGGGGCCGACTTCATAGCTCGGCTGGTGAATGCAGGGGCCGATGGCGGCGCCGATGCGCGCGCGTTCGGCGCCGTGCTTCTCCATAAGCGCGACAGTGGCCTCAAGCACGCCGCCAATCGCGCCTTTCCAGCCCGCGTGCGCGGCGCCGATAACCTGGGCTCGCGCGTCGGCGAGCAGAACCGGCGCGCAATCCGCGGTGAGAACGGAGAGCGCGAGACCCGGCGTTTTGGAAACCAGCGCGTCAGCGTGGGGGCGCTCGCCTGCCCAGGGGCGCTCGACGAATACAGCGTCAGCCGAGTGAACCTGATGCACGCCGACAAGCTGAGAGAGGTCCGCGCCAAAGGCGGCGGCGATGCGTCGCCGATTTTCGGCGACAGCGTCAGGATCGTCATGCGAGCCCGTGCCCGCGTTCAGGCCAGCGTAAATTCCGGTTGAGACGCCGCCCGTGCGTCCGAAAAAAGCGTGACGCACCTTGGCCAATGACCGCGCACGCCAATGCGGCGGCGCACTCATGCTCAAAAGCCCGCTGGCGGCGGCAGGTTCGGACTGGAAAGACATATCGCCTTGAATAATGCCCCCATGTCGTCTGGGTGGGTCAAGCGTTTGAGCTCGCGCGCCACGCGCTCGACTTGGTCAGGATTGGCGCGCGCGAGCATTTCGACGCGGACGTCGATGCCGAGGGTCTTGAGGAAACGTCCTTGCGCAATAGGCCCATGCACATCAAGGCTTGCCTCGCGCGCCAAGTGCGACACCCGCGCGAAGTCCACGTGCGCGGTTAAGTCGGCTTCGCCCGGCGATTCCAGCGGGTCCACCTTGGCGTGGCGTTTCAGCGCCTGGAGCGTGTCGGCGCCCTCGGGCGCGGCGTAGCCGTAATCGATGAACAGCGCGCGCCCCGGCGCCGCATGCAGCCGCCGCTCAACTTCATAGACAAGCGCATCCAATGCAGGCGCGATCTCGCGTACCGCGCCCTCGCGAACGTCATCGTCAGCGGCGGGCAGGAGAGCGCTCAGACCGAAGATCAGGTCATCGCTCTCGCTCACGCCCACGAGCTTTTCGCGCCAGCCGTCCTCGACGCGCGCGAACTGGCGGATCGGCATGCAATCCAGGAACTCGTTGCCCACAATGAGGCACGGACCCGGGGGTGCGTCTTCAAGCGCGGCGGCCCATTCGGCGTGAGGCGTGCGCTCGGCTTGCTGTTCTCGCAGCGGCGCGCTGGTTTCGATGAAGACGACATTGGCCGCGTCATGGAAACCCTCGACGCGCTGGGTGGCGCGCCAGGCATCTTGCATCAGCACGCCGCGGCCTGGCCCAAGTTCGATCAGGTTGATCGCGGGCTTGCCGAGCGCCGCCCATTCATGCGCGCACCAAAGGCCGATTAATTCGCCGAACATCTGGCTCGCTTCTGGCGCGGTCAGGAAGTCCGCGCCAGCGCCGCCGAGGGCGGGCCGGGTCGCGTAATAGCCATGCTCAGGATCGTGGAGGCACGCGGCCATGTAGTCCGCGACCGTCATCGGCCCGGCTTCCTTGATGTGCTCGATCAGTTTTTGCTTGAGGCTCACGCGGGCGCCAATTTCGGCGCCGCTAAGGCGCGGCGAATGAGCCAAAGTCCGATCAGGATCATGGGCGCTGAGAGCAACATGCCCATGGTGACGTAGCCTCGGAGCGCTTCGGGCATGTGGGCGTCGGGCTCGCGGACGAACTCAAGCAGAAAGCGGAAGCAGCCATAGCAGAGTAGGAAGGCGCCGACATTCAGCCCCGGGCGGCGCAGCGAGTCGAAACGCAAGGTGAGCACGTTGATGACCGCAAACAGGGTGACGCCTTCAAGCGCGGCCTCGTACAGCTGGCTCGGGTGGCGCGCCGTTTCGACGCCGGTGAAGATCCAGGCGCGCGAAATCCAGTCGTAGCCGCCCTCGGGGAACACGACGCCCCATGGCGCGTCGGTGTGGCGGCCCCATAGCTCGCCATTGATGAAGTTCGCGATGCGGCCGAAGAACAAGCCGACCGGCGCCGCCGCTGCCGCGAGATCGCCCAGGCGCAGCAGATCAATGGTGTCAGACTTCGCTTTTTCGCGGGCCGCTTCTGCTTCCGACTTCAAGATCCACTTGTCGCCAAAGCTTGTGTAGTCGCGCTCCTTGCCGGCTGGCGCTTTTTCAACCGCGTGTTTGGCGGCGAGCTTGGCGTATTGATCTTCGTTCACGTGCTTTTGCCGTGTGAACCAGAACGCCGCCAATGCAACCCCGATCAGGCCGCCATGAAAGCTCATGCCGCCTTGCCAGATTTGCAGCACTTCCATTGGACTGCGCCACAGCATGTCCGGCTTGTAGAACAGCACATAACCGAGCCGCCCGCCCAGGATCACGCCGAGCGTCGCCCAGAACAGAAAATCATCGATTTGGGGCACGCTGAGCGCCGGGCGGCCAGGCGCCCAAAGCCTGTCGCGGCGGATGAGCCACACCATCCAACGCCAACCCAGGACCAGTCCTACGATGTAGGCCAGGGCGTACCAGCGGAGATGGAAAGGGCCCAGCGTTGCGCCGAAGAGGTCGAATGAGGGAAGCGTAAGCGCTGCCGGGTCCAATTGGGGGAATTGTATCGCTTCGATCATGAACGCGCGCCCACCTTTTTGCTCATTGGCCGCATTGCCCGGCCCGTCGGCGCTTTCTAAGTAGGCGGCAAGGATCGGTCCACATGCAAACGACAAGCTCCGTGTTTGATGACCTCGCCCGTTTGATGACGGGGGCGATGGGCTTGGCCCAGGGCGCGGGGGAGGAGGCCAAGAGCTTCATGCGCGCCCAGGCCGACCGTTTTGTAGCCGAGATGGATTTGGTGAGCCGCGACGAGTTCGAGGCGATGAAAGAGACCGCCGCCGCCGCGCGCGCGGAGGCCGATGCGTTGCGTGCGCGGGTCGATGCGTTGGAAGCCGCGCTCGCGGCGCGCGAATAGCATGACGGGCGGCGAACCAAAGTTGCAGATCCACGTCATTCCGGTGACGCCGCTGCAACAGAATTGCTCGCTTGTCTGGAATGACGACACCAAACGCGCCGCGCTCGTGGATCCAGGCGGGGATGTCGAGCAATTGATGAGCGCGCTCGCGCACTTTGATCTCACCTTGTCGCGAATTTGGCTCACGCACGGCCACTTCGATCACGCCGGCGCCGCCGCCGAGCTGCGCGAACGAACCGGCGTTTCAGTCGAGGGCCCCCATCGTGACGACCAGTTCTGGCTCGACCTCATCGAAGAAGGCGCGCAACGCTATGGCGTCCCCGGTCTGCGCAACGTGACGCCGGATCGCTACCTCGACGATGGAGAGACGCTGGAATTCGAGGGGGTGGAGTTCAAGGTCGCGCATACGCCGGGGCATACTCCGGGTCACGTCGTGATCTACAATCAGGATGCGCGGATCGCCTTCGTTGGCGACGTGTTGTTCGCCGGCTCCATTGGACGCACGGATTTCCCGCGCGGCGATCATCAACAGCTCATCGACTCCATCACAGGCAAGTTGTGGCCGCTCGGCGACGACATGACGTTCATTCCCGGCCATGGCCCTGTCTCGACCTTTGGGCGCGAGCGCCATGGCAATCCATTCGTCGCCGATCACATTACCGGCTACGCCGGCGCGGCAAAGCAAGCGCCTGACGCCGCCGAGCAGCGGACCTCGAAGCGCTATAGCTGAGTTCGTAAAGCACTCAGTAACCTCTCCCGCGCTTCTCTTGCTGCGGGGAACGATTCGACGCGCCACGAAAAGCGCGCGGCCAAGGCGAGCGTCTACGACCACCCGGCCGCCGGGGGCGGCCCGCAGCATCGTTTGAAGGGGGCGCGCATGGATCTCTGGGTCGACGACGAAAGCGAAACACCGACTGATCCGCTCGAGACAGTCGAGGCGGTAGTCGGATCGGATGATCGCTTCGCTTATGAACGCGCCGAGGATGGCGATGTCCACTTTTCCTTCAAGTGCGCCTGGGGCGAGTCGGTTGGTTATTTCTCTTACCGCCCGGAGCTGCCCGCGCTCCTGTTCACGCTCGGGTTCGACATTCAGGCGCCGGCGTCACGGCGCACCGAGGCGATCAGACTTGCCGCGTTGGTCAATGAGAATTTGTGGCTCGGCCACTTTGACGTATGGTCGGACGACGGAACCATCATTTTCCGCCACGCCATGCCCATGATCGGCCGCGATGAGATTTCGGTTGGCGAAGTGCAAGCGATGTTGGCGGCCGCCATGGACGCAGCTGAGCGCTTCCAGCCAGCCTTCCATTTTCTTATCATGGGCGGCATGAGCGCCGAGGCCGCTTCGCAGGCGGCGTTGTTTGAGACTTGCGGAGAGGCGTGAGCGGACTTGAAGCCCCAACCGTTGCCTTGGTCGGCGCCGGCGCCATGGGCGGGGCGCTGGTGCGCGGCTGGATTGAAGCTGTGCGAAAAGGCGGGGGGCTGACGCTCACCGTTGTTGAGCCCAATTTCGATCCGGCGCTTGAGCGCGCGCTTGATCAAGTCGGCGCCGTACTCAATCCGCCAGATCCCGGTCCTGTTGACGTGCTCGTGCTGGCGGTGAAACCGCAGGCATTCGCGGACGCCGCGACAGCCGCGCGCCGTTTCGTCGGCCCGGAGACCTGCGTCTTGTCCATCATGGCGGGCGTGCCGATCGACGCTTTGTCGCGCGCGCTCGGCGCCGACCGGGTCGTGCGGGCGATGCCAAATCTGCCGGCGCGCATCGGGCGCGGCGTCACCGCGTACGCGGCGTCTCCGGCTTGTCGGGACGAAGATCGCCGTTTGATCGCGCAATTGCTTGAACCGCTCGGGGCGGTTGAGCCGATAGCGGCGGAGCGGTTGATGGATGTGGTGACAGCGGTCTCGGGATCGGGCCCCGCCTATGTTTTCCTGTTGGCTGAGGTGTTGGCGGTGGCTGCCGAGCAGGAGGGGCTCGACCGCGAAACCGCGATGCGCCTGGCCTCCCGCACCGTCGCCGGCGCTGGAGCGCTCATGCTGGAAACGGGCGATCCGCCTTCAACGTTGCGCAAGCAAGTCATGTCGCCGGGCGGTACGACCGAGGCCGCGCTCGACATCCTGGCGGCAAGCGACGGTCTCGCGCCGCTGCTGCGGCGGGCCGTCGCCGCGGCGGCCAAACGCTCGCGTGATCTTGGCCGGGGCTAAGGCGGCGCTTTTTTCGATGCGAAGATTTGCGTGCGGTGATTGGGCGCTTGCCGCGTGCGCCCGGTTCCGCTTGGCTATGCGCCATGAGCATGCATGATCCCGCTATCCGCCGCGATGTCGCCCGCGCGGCTTTGGTTTTGGCCGCCGCGAAACCGTGGCGAGAGATAACATTGCCCAACTTGGCCGCAGGCGCGGGCCGTCCGACCGCCGACCTCTATGGCGGCTCCCTCTGGGAGGCGGTCGATTGCGTGGAAGAGGCGTTTGATCGGACGATGGCCGAAGCCGCCGAGAGCATGGACCCCTCACAATCGGTTCGCGACCGCCTCTTTGATCTGATCATGCGCCGCTTCGAGGCGATGGAGCCGCATCGCGCGGCGGTGCTGTCGATGGAGCAGGGCGTTGATCGCGATCCGACGCTTTTGGCGTCGCAGCATCAAAGGCATGTGCGCTGCGCGCGCTGGGTGCTGGCGCTGGCGGGCCTTGAGGCGGACGGCATGACAGGCCAAGCGCGCGCGCAGGGGCTGGGCGTCATTATCGGCCAAGCGCGGGCCGCCTGGCGCGGCGACGACGCAGGCGATTTCGCGAAAACCATGGCGTCGCTGGACAAGAACCTGCGTCGCGCTGAGGAGATGTTCGGCCGCTGGGCCGGGTTTGAAGCGAAGCCGAAGTCCGAAGACCCGGCATGACCAAGCTCCATCCCATCGCGGGCGCGTCGCCCGTCGACCGTCAGGCCATCGATCCCAAGCGTGTGATCGAAGGCGCGCCGGTCGCTGAAACGCGCCTGGACTACGCGTGTGGCGACAAGACCTTCGCTGGCGAGTGGGCGAGCGATGTCGGCGCATGGCGCGTGACCTATGACGAATGGGAGTTCTGCCACGTTCTCGACGGCGTGTGCGAACTCACGCCCGACGGTGGTGAGGCGCAACGTTTCCAGGCGGGCGACAGCTTCGTCATTGAGCCGGGGTTTGCAGGCGTGTGGCGCGTGATCACGCCGATGCGCAAACGCTTCTTCATTCGCTACGACTGAACACGCCGACGGCGCGCGCGTTTACCTTTTGGTGAGCGCTTGTTTACACCTTTTGGTTGATGATGCGCCTCGCAACGGAGAACGCGTCATGCTCGCAACGCTTCTAACCGAACTGAAAACTCAAAGTCGCGCGTTACTGAACGCACAATGGCGCGTATTGGCGGGCGCGGCTTTCGTGGCTGTCGCGCTCGCGGCGATCGCTTATGATGAAGCGGTGGCCCCGCACTTCGACCGCTGGTCCCAGATCGCCGCCGACTTCGCACGCAAAGTCGCCTAGAGCCTGTTCCGATCCGATTGGATCGGATCGGGGCTCTAGGTTTTCGTTTGGTCGCGTTTTCTTACGCCGAACCGGCGTCCACTTCGTCGGAAAATGCTCTAGAGCGCGGGCATCATTTCGACCAACGCGCCGCCAACCGACATCGCGATTTGCGGAAAGGCGTCGCGCAGAGAGGGGTCGATGCCGGTGTACAAGGCGTTGACCGGCGAAAGCGGCCCCACTCGCAAGGCGACGCGCGTTTGCCGGAGTGTTCCGGCGCTCTTCACCAAGTCCATCATGAACGGCAGCTGTGAGCCGCCGCCGGCCAGGACGATGTCGATGACGTCGGCGTTGGCGGCCTCGGCTCGGTCGATCACCCGCGACAGGCTCGCGGCGATGGCTTGGCGCAGCGCCGTCAAATAGGTGCGGAAGTTGGGATCTTCCATCAGGTCCTTGGCTTTGATGGTCGTCGCCATCCAGCCTGTCTTGAGCGAGGTTTGGCCGCGTGTGAACAGTTCGCGCTTCAGCTCGCGAGCGGACAAAATCGCCGTGCGCAGAAGCCGCAACTCGTCCTCGCGGCTTTTCTCGCCGCCGCGTTTGCGCAGGTACAATTCAACCAGAATGCGGTCGATTTCGTCGCCCGCGAGCGCGCTACACTGGCGCGCTTCCTTAATCTCGCTAAGCGCCGGCGGTTCGGTTCGCTCGTCGAATTCGAAGGCGGCGATGTCGACCGTGCCGGCGCCCATGTCGAACACCATGACGTATCGTGTCGGGGCGTTGGTGAAGGCGAGTGCCGCCGCCGCCGCCGCGTGCGGCTCGAAAATGCCGGTTTCCAGCAATCCGTTTCCGGGCGCCGCCTCCGCGCGATTGAGCGCATCCTTGCACTGGGCGATGGAAACGCCTTCGGGCGAGATCAAGGCGTCGCCCAAACGCTGGGTCACCGCCGCCGCTTCGTTGAACATCAGTTCGAAGGTTTTGTCGGCGCCGCTGCCGGGACGCCACACCGGGCTCGTGTAGCGCCGCCGGGCATTGACGACGGCGTTCGGGATATTCGGCGCGAGTTCGATAGCCTCGCGGATCAAACGATCGAGGTAGGCGAGGTAGAGAACCAGGGCGTCGCGTTGGCGAAACGTGCCCGTCGGATCCATGGAGGGACGCAGCTTTTGCGCAAGCGCGTCGTTGACGTTGGTCGCGCCGAGAACGGTCTTGAACGAGAGCAGCGGGTCGCGATTGACCTCGATGCCGCGGCGCGCGCGCTCCAGCGCCGCGGGGCCAAAAAACAAGCGCCCTTCGTCAACGTAGAGGACCGACGGCGTGAGTAGAGGATGTTCCGCGCGCGCGATCGCGCCGATGGGAAGCGGTTTGACGCCGACCTCTAGCGGAAGCGTTGGATCGAGGCAGATCGAGGCCTTTGAGAGCGCCGTGCCGAAATCGATGCAAACGCGTGCGCGCTCGTACCGGGTGATGTCGCCGTCGTCCATGCTGTGTCGTTAGGTCCTGCGCCGCCGTGGGCGGTCGAAGACTTAGTTCCAAGCCGGCGCTATGGGAAGCGTCGCGGCGCACTCCAAAAAAAGGCTCGCAAAAACGATGCCTTATGCCGGGCGCGGCAAACGCAACGTTGCGCGCAGGCCGCCCAGCGGGCTGGTCGAGAGCAGGATGTCGCCGCCGTGGCTGCGGGCGACGTCGCGCGCGATGGCCAATCCAAGACCGACGCCCTTCTGGTTGCGGGAACGGGTTGCGTCGAGGCGCGAGAAGGGGCGGAATGCTTCTTCGTACTGATCTTCGGGGATGCCGGGTCCGTTGTCGTCAACCGAAACGATCACGGCGTCCGGTTCGCCAACGACGTTGACCCGCACGATGTCGCCGTGCGCTGCGGCGTTATCGATCAAGTTCGCGAGGCAGCGCCGCAACGCGCGCGCTCGGCACGGCGTTGTCGTTTCGCCTCGCGCATCCACTTCAATGTTCGCGCCGTGATTGGCGTTTGCCTCGGCGATTGCACGCGCCAGCGCGGCGATGTCCACGCGCTCCGGCGCCTCTTCCGACAAGCCCTTGGCGAAGTTCAGGTACTCGTCCAGCGTTTCTTCCATATCGGCGAGGTCGCGTTTCGCATCCTCAATTTCTCGAGACGGCGGCATGAGCGCGAACTGCAGCTTAAGCCGCGTCAGCGGCGTGCGGAGATCGTGGCTCACGCCCGCAAGGAGCTGGGACCGTTGCTCGATATGGCGCTTTATGCGCTCACGCATGTCGAAGAACGCATGGGTAGCGCCACGCACTTCGCGCGCGCCCCGCACCTTGAAGACGCCTGAATCGTCTCCCCGACCGAACTGCTCCATGGCGTCCGCCAAGTTCTCGATTGGCCTCACCTGGTTGCGGATGAAGATAACGGACACGATGATGAGAAAGAGCGTGGCGCCTGAGATCCAAGCGACGAACAACGGGCCGGAGCGCGCTTGCAGGCGGTCACGGAATGCTTTCAGCTGCAACACGCCGTTTTCAGTCTGAACCCGGATGATGACTTGAGCGCCTGGGCAGGTGGAATCGTAGAAGACTTCGCGTCCGATGTCAGTGGACAAGGCGTTTATGAAATGGCGATCGAGCGTCGATCCGAACGCGCGGCAGCGGGGAATTTGCAGCGGCGCCTCCGGCAACAGTTCGATTTCAAGCCGCAAGGGGCGGAGCGCAAGTTGACGCAAGTCCGCGAACGTCGCGGGCGTCGGATCACGTTCATAGAGCTGAATGATGAGCGCGACGTCCGCCGCCACGCCTTGGCTCATGCGCTTGGACGTGGCTTGCCAGTGATCGTCGAGGAAGATGATCGTGATGATCAGTTGCAGCAGCGCGGCTGGCGCCACAATAATGAGCAGCGTACGCCAATACAGTCCCTTCGGGAGGAGACTGTTGAGGCGGAATCGCTTGGGCGCCATCAATCAGCCGCCAGCTTGTAGCCAACGCCGCGAACGGTCTGCAAAAATACCGGCGCGCGCGGGTCGACCTCGACTTTCCGGCGCAATCGCGTCACTTGGACATCCACCGAGCGCTCCAATCCCGCGCCGGTGCGTTTTGCGAGCTCCTCTCGACTGATCACTTCGCCTGGGCGCGTCGCGAGTACGCGCAGCATGGCGGCTTCGGCTTCGGTCAAGCGAACCGCCGCGCCCTCGCGCTGCAGTTCGCCGCGCGCCGCATTAAATGCGAAGGGGCCGAAAGTCACGATCTCGGGCGGCTCGCTGCGGGTGCTGGCCGTTCGCCTGAGGATGGCGTTGATGCGCAGCGCCAACTCCGCGGGCTCAAAAGGTTTAGGCACATAGTCATCGGCGCCAATGGATAGACCGCGAATGCGATCCTCTGGCATTCCGCGCGCGGTAAGCAGAACGATCGGCACCTTCGAGGTTCGGCGAACGTTTTCGGCGAGCGAGAAGCCGTCCTCGATGGGCATCATCACGTCGAGGATCAGCAAATCGAAGTCCATGGATTCGAGGAGGCGCCGCGCGCTCTGAGCGTCTGGGGCGGCGGAGACGCGGGCGCCGGTTTGGGTCAGGAAGCGCTTCAGGAGGTCTCGAATGCGGTCATCGTCGTCCACCAGCAATAAGTGCGGTGGACGGTCTAGGGCGTCGAACAGCTCAGTCATGGGCGCGCCTGCGCGAAAGATCCAATTTGCGTGGCAATTTTTCTCATTCTAGATACGAGTTAGCGCAAAGAAAACCCTCTGACGCCGGACGTTGTTGACATTTGTGCCGCTGTTCCCCGATTGGGGTGAAAATCGTTCTCCACTGATCGGCTGTGGGCCCCACAAGCAAAGCACGAGGATCGCGCATGGCAGTGCAACCTTTTCATGACCGCGACGGTTGGGTGTGGATGGACGGGGCCTTCGTGCCGCAGCGCGAGGCCAAGGTCCACCTCCTGACCCACGCGATGCATTATGCATCCTGCGTTTTCGAAGGTGAACGCGCGTATGGCGGCGTGGTGTTCAAAGGCCGGGCCCATAGTGAGCGGCTGATTCAATCCGGCCGGATCATGGGGTTTCACGTCCCGTTTACTGCCGAAGAGATTGATCGCGCGAAGTCCGAACTCGTCGCCAAGATGGGGTTCGAGGATTGCTACATCCGCGCGCTTGCTTGGCGTGGCTCCGAGCAGCTTGGCGTGTCCGCGAAGAACAACACGATTCACTGCGCAATCGCGGCATGGCAGTGGGGCGACTACTTCGCGGACAAGATGAAGGGCATCCGCCTGATGATCGCGCCTTGGCGGCGGCCGGCGCCCGACACCGCGCCCGCGAACGCGAAAGCCGCGGGTCTCTACATGATCTGCACTCTCTCGAAGCACGCGGCCGAGGACGCGGGCTTCAACGACGCCTTGATGTTCGACTGGCGTGGGCAAATTGCGGAAGCGACGGGAGCAAACATTTTCTTCATCCGAGACGGCGTCATCCATACGCCGACGCCAGACTGCTTCCTTAACGGACTGACGCGCCAGACGGTGATCGATTTGGCGCGCCGCCGCGGCGTTGAGGTGGTTGAGCGCGCGATCTTCCCGAATGAACTGGCGACGTTCACGGAATGCTTCCTCACCGGTTCGGCCGCGGAGATCACGCCTATTCGCGAAATCGCGGGACTTGCCTACAAGCCCGGCGCGATGACGGAGCAGCTTGTCCACGACTATTCGGCTTTGACGCGCCGCAAGAACGCGGCCTGAGTCAATGTCCTTCGAAAGCGCATAGAGCTTGCGCTTGCAGGCCGAGCGCGTGCAGCTTTTCCATCCCGCCGAGTTCGGGCAAATCGATGATGAAGCTGGCGCCGGCCGGGCGCGCGCCAAGGCGCTCGATCAACTTGACCGCCGCGATCGCGGTGCCGCCGGTCGCGATCAGATCGTCGACGATCAGCACGTTTTCCTCGGGCTGCACGGCGTCGACGTGCATCTCCATGATGTCGATGCCGTACTCAAGCTCGTAATCCTGAGCGATTGTTCGCCAGGGGAGTTTGCCTTTCTTGCGAACCGGGACAAAACCGACCGATAGTTGGTGCGCCACAGCGCCGCCAAGGATGAAGCCGCGTGCTTCGATGCCAGCGACCTTGTCAATGCGAACGCCGGCGTAGGGCTGCACAATCCGATCGACTGCGGTGCGGAACGCGCGCGCATCGCCCAAAAGGGTCGTGATGTCGCGAAACATGACGCCGGGCTTGGGATGATTGGGGATGGTCCGGATGGCGTCTTTCAGGTTCATGGCGCCGCGCCTTTCAGAACGCGGCCCGCGACGGCGTCCAGCTTGGCGACGAGCGCCGGATCGCGCGCCTCAGGCGCGGTGATAAGCGCGGTGTCGAGTGTCCGTTCGATCCCCAGCGGGGAGGGACGGCGTTCCGGCCCCAACAGGGGCGCGGCGTATTCCAAGAGTTGCGCGGCGTTTTCCGCGTTCTGACGCAGCGCTTGGATCACGGTCGCGACTTCGACATGGGCGTGGCCAGGGTGCCAGCAATCGAAGTCGGTGACCATGGCGACGCTCGCGTAGGGGAGCTCTGCTTCGCGCGCGAGCTTGGCCTCGGGCATGTTGGTCATACCGATCACGTCGCACCCCCACGTCCGGTAAAGAGTGGATTCCGCGAACGAAGAAAATTGCGGTCCCTCCATCGCCAGGTACACGCCGCCTCGGCGATGGGGAATGGAGAGCGCGCGGGCCGAGGTTTCAAGCGCGTCGGCGAGCTTCGGGCATACGGGATGAGCCATCGAGACATGGGCGACAAAGCCGGCGCCGAAGAAACTGCTCGCGCGTGAGGTTGTGCGGTCAATGAACTGGTCGACCAGGACGAAGAATCCCGGAGACAGGTCCTCGCGCAGCGAGCCGCATGCGGAAAACGAAATGATGTCGGTCACGCCAACGCGCTTCAAGGCGTCAATATTGGCGCGGTAGTTTATGTCGCTGGGTGATAACCTATGACCGTTGCCGTGACGCGCCAGAAAGACGACGTCAACGCCGGCGAGCGCACCAAGGCGCAGGGCGCCCGAAGGTTCGCCCCAAGGCGTGGCGACATGCTCCTCGCGGCTGCCGGCGAGGCGCATGTCGTAAAGGCCGCTGCCGCCAATAATGCCAAGAACTGTGCGGGTCATGCGCTTCCTTGATCGAGGATTCGGAAGCTACTCCTTAATGCCTAGCGTTTCCGCTGTCAGGGCGCCCACGGCGGCGAGAAGCGAGAAGGCCGCGAAGTCGGATTCAGCGTCCGCCCTCGTTAACGCGATGAGGGCGTTCCTGCGTTCTTCTTCCGCGTTGAGGACATCGATCGTGGAGCGCAGCCCAAGTCCGCGTTCACGTTCGGCGCCCTCCACGGCGACGGTGGCCGCCGCGACCTGATCGCGCGCCGCGTCGGCTATTGCGCGGCCGGCTTCCACATCGGTCCAGGCGGAAACGACATTCGCGACCGTTTCGCGGCGCCGGATTTCGATGATCGTATCGGCGCGCTCAACGGCCAGCCGTTGTTGGCGCGTGCGGGAAGCGGCCAAACCTCCCTCGAACAGCGGCACCGAGAGTTGCGCCAGGGCGGTCGACCCGTCGGCGCGGTCGCCCTCCACGGAGCTTTCCTGGGTGTGCTCATAGCGCCCAACGACGGAAACCTGCGGCCTCAGCGCGGCGCGTTCGATCTCAACGCGCGCACGCGCGGCGCGGCGATTTGCCTGGGCGCGAAGCACATCCGGATGGCGTCCTTCCGCCATTCGAATGGCCTCGTCGAGAGTCGAAGGCGTCTCCGGCGTCTCTACTGGCGCCAGCGCGCCTGGCGAGCGCCCGACGACCAATTCGTAGCGGGCGCGGGACACGTCAAGTTCAGCGAGCGCCCGCGCGAGCGAGGCTTCCGCGCCGGCGAGGCGGGTTTGCGTCTGCGCGACATCGGTGCGGCTGACTTCGCCAACGGCAAGCCGTCTGCGCACGCCATCAAGCTGGCGAGTCAGCGCCGCGACGTGCTGCTCGCGAAGGCGCATTATCTCTTGATCGCGCAGAATGCTGATGTAGGCGTCAACCGCCGCCAGCAGCACATCTTGTTCGACGCCGTGCAGACCATGGCGGGCGCCCTCAAGGCTTGCGCGCGCAAGGCTCGTTTGTCCCTCACGGCGGCCGCCGGAATAGAGCTGTTGCTGCAGTTGAACGGTAGCGGTCAACGGCTCGAGTTCGGTTTGTCGGATTTGTGGACCGAAGAACGTGGGCGTTTCGGTCTCCACGTCGCGATAGCCGTACGTCGTAACCATGTTGAGCGTCGGCAGGTAGGTCGATCGCGCCTGAGCGCCATCTTCGCGCGCGGATCGCACCGCGAGGCGCGCGTCTTCCAGATTGGGATTGTTCAGGTAAGCGTCGACGAGTGCGTCCTGCAGGGTCTCGGCGCATGCTGGGGCCGCTGCCAGCACATAGGGTGCGGCCGCGAGCGAAGTGAGGAGGCGGCGCAGCACGTCTATTGTTCCCGCAACGAGCGCCAGAGCGACTGGTTCAACGGTTCCAGCAAGTATTGCAGCGCCGTGCGCTTACGGGTCGGCACCACGATCTGAGCGGGGAGGCCAGCGCGCAAAGCGCGTCCGGCAGCGGAAGCGAGGCGTTCCTGCTCCTCGCGCGACACCGCGATTTGCGCGCGGAAGTAGGCTTCACCCGTGCGCTCGTCGGTGAAACGATCCGCTGAAATCTGGCGGACCACGCCGTTGACGATGGGCAGGTTGCGCCCTCCGAACGCGGTGACGCGCACTTCCGTGCTTTGTCCAGGCTCGAGATCGTCGGCGTCTTGGGGATTGATCTGCGCCTCAACGATGAGTTCCTGTCCTTCCGGCACGATTTCAAGCACGCGCGCGCCCGGGCGAATAACGCCGCCTACCGTATGCACCGCGAGTCCGACGACGACGCCATCCACGGGCGCGCGAAGGCGCGTTAGTTCCAGCCGCTCGCGCGCGCCCGCGAGTTGTGGCGCCAGTTCCGCCAGACGCGCATCGATCGTGCGCTGATCTTGGTCGCGCTCTTGTTGAGTCGATGCGATCGCGGCGGTGAGCTGCGAGCGCCTGCCTTGAAGTTCAGCTAGCGCGCGCTCCAACGCCCGCACACGGGTCATCGGCACAAGCTGATCGGCGGCAAGTTCGCGCATGCCGACGAGTTCGTCCCGCAGCAAGCGCTCCTGGTCATTGAGCGCCGATATTTCGCCGCGATAACCGGCAATGCGCGCATCGAATGGGCTCCAGGCGCCGCTGGCGACTTCGCGCTGATGGCGTTCAAAGGCGGCGTCGGCGGCGGCGCGGTCTTCCGTTTGAAGGGCTGTCCATTCGGCAGGGCGTTGCAGGCGGCGCGAGCCCGTTCGTTCGGCGGCAAGCCGAGCGCGCTGCATTTGCAGGTCGACCACTTGCGAGAGAAGGGCTTGTTGCTGGGCGACGATCTCAGGCGATCCGAGTTCAATGAGAATCTGGCCGCGCGTCACATGCGCGCCTTCATCGACGGCGAGACGCGAGATCACGCCGCCCTCGCGATGCTCCACGCTCTGACGATTGCCTGAAACGACCACGACGCCTTGCGCCACCACGGCGGCGTCCAAGGGAGCGAACGCAGCCCACCCAAGAAAGCCCACGAAGAACGCAATCAGTATGAGAAGACCCGTGCGAATTTCGTTGGCGCCGGAATCATCCACGGTCGATGCGGGCGGAAGGTTGGTGGCGGTGTCGACGCTCATGGGCGGCGCCCCGATGCTTCGCTTTCGGCGACGACGACGGGGCGAGGGGCGCTTTGGCCATTAAGGCGCGCCATGACCTGGTCGCGTGGTCCATAGGCGTCGATGCGCCCGTCTCGAACCACGAGCAAAGCGTCCGCGATGTTGAGGAAACTGGCGCGGTGCGCCACCACGATCGCGGATGCGCCGCGCGCGCGCGCTGATCTAAGCGCTTCGATAAGCGCGCTTTCGCCCTCGGCGTCCAGATGAGCATTCGGCTCGTCGAGAACCAGGAGAACCGGGTCGTCGTAAAGCGCGCGCGCCAATCCGATGCGCTGCGCTTGCCCCGCCGAAAGGCCGCGTCCGCCCGGGCCGATCAGCGTATCGTACCCCTGAGGCAGGGTCAGCACGAGATCATGCACGCCCGCGGCCTTGGCCGCCGCGACGACTTTAGGATCAACGATGCTGTCAGGACGCGTATCGAAGCGCGCGACATTCTGTTTGATCGTGCCCGCGAACAATCCCACTTCTTGAGGCAGGAAGCCGACATACTGGCCAAGTTTGGAGGGCGCCCAATCGTTCAGCTTGGCGCCATCGAGCCTGACAGCGCCGTGATCTGGGGCGACCGCTCCCGCGATGGCGCGGATGAGCGTGGTTTTTCCCGCGCCGCTCGGTCCGATGACGCCGACAATCATGCCGGGGTCGACTCTGAAGCTCGCGCCCGAAATGAGCGCCCTATCGCCCGCCGGCGCTCGGATCACGAGGTCTTCAACAGCGACACGCGCCTGCGGCGCGGGAAGATCCGTGAAAGCGCGCTGGCGCTCTTGGGTTTTGAGCACGCTGGTGATTACCCCGTAGGCGGCGCGGCCCTGTTCGAATTGCCGCCAGGCGCCGACGATAAGCTCAAGCGGCGCAAACGCGCGCGATGACAGGATCGACGCGGCGATGATCGCTCCAGATGAGATTTCCTGCTCCACGGCGAGGTAGGCGCCCAAGCCCAGGGCCGCTGACTGAAGAATCAAACGTACAAATTTTGTCGATGCGGCGAACGCGGCGCCGGCGCGGCCAGCGCTCAAGAGGCTGTCGGACATCGACGCGCGAGTCTGAAGTTGGCGTTGAACCAGCGCTTCTTGCATGCCAAGCGCGCGCGCGACTTCGCCTTGTGCGCTGTCGGCGGCTTGCAGATTGTACATCGCGCCGGTCGCTTGTTCGTTGGCGTGCAGGGTTTTGTGAAGAGAGGTTTGATTGGCGTAGGCGATAGCGACGAGCAACACCCCGCCGCCGAGCGTAAGCGCGCCGATAAACGGATGGATCATGAAGCACACCGCGATGTACACGGGCGCCCACGGCGTATCGACGGCCGCGATCGCTGGCGGCCCGGTGAGCGCGCCGCGCAGCGTGTCGAATTCGCGCAACGCTTGCGCTTGGCCCGCGGCTTGACGCCCCTCGCGTTCAAGCGATGCGCGCAAGATGTGCGGAGCGACCAGGCGATCAAGGCGTTTACCCATCGCCGCCAGCAGGCGCACCCGCGTCGCGTCCAGGAAGGCGAGCGAAAGCAACGCCGCGAGTAAGGCCGCCGATAGGAAAAGCAGCGTCAGAATCCCGCCGGAACTCAAGACGCGGTCATAGACCTGGAGCATATAGATGGACGGCGCGAGATAGAGCACGTTGAGCGCCGCGCTGAAGATCAGCACGAATGCGATATGGCGTCGGCACGCCCGCAGGGCGTCGCGCAGGATTGACGACCCCTCTCGACCAGCGCCCGGTTCGCTCGCCATTAACCACACCCAAGCCGCCCCGTCGGCGGCGCCCCCCTATAGAGCATCCCCGGGCGTTCGTCAGGAGTGGTAACAGTCGCGAGGCGAGGCGTTCGCCTGGGGCGCTATCGCTTGGCTTTCGGCTCAGGCGCCGGCTCGTACGAAACCGCGCACCGCCTCCGCGATCCGCGCTTGAACGGGTTCGTCCAAATAGGCGTGCATGGGCAGGCTAATGACGCGCTTGGCGACATCGTCGGAGACCGCCATGCCGCCGTCGCCGACAGGGTAGGCGCGATAGGCGGTCTGCTGATGCAACGGCTTGGGATAATACTGCGCCGTTGGCACGCCTGCGTCCCGCATGTGCGCGGCGAAGCGGTCGCGGTCGTCCACCTCGATCGTATATTGCGCCCACGTTGAAACGCCTCCTGCGATGACCGTCGGCGTCTTCACCATATTGGACAGCATTTGCCGGTAGCGATCGGCGACTGCATTTCGTTCGCGGATTTCGTCGGCGAAGATCGCGAGCTTCTCGATAAGGATCGCTGCCTGGATGGTGTCGAGGCGCGAGTTCATGCCGATGCGGACGTTGTCATACTTGTCCGTGCCCTGGCCATGCACCGCGAACGACCGCATGACCGCCAGGTCTTCGTCGCTGTTGGTGAGTGTCGCGCCGCCGTCGCCGTAGCAACCGAGCGGTTTGGCTGGGAAGAAGCTGGTCGTTGTCGCGTCCGCCCAGTGCATGGGGTGCTCGCCGTTCAGCGTGCACCCAAAACCTTGCGCGCTGTCGGCGATGAGTTTCATGCCTTCGCGGCGGGCGATTTCGGCGATACGGGGATAGTCAGCGGGCTGCCCGAACAGGTCAACTGCGATGACGACGCTGGGCTTGAGTTTGCCCGCGCGCCTCACGCCCGCGATCGCGGCTTCAAGCGAAGCCGGGTCCATGTTGTAAGTGTCCGGCAAGACGTCGATGAACACTGGCGTCGCGCCCACCCAGGGCACGACCTCCGCCGTCGCCGCGAAGGTGAATGCCGGGCAGAATACGGCGTCGCCTGGACCAACGCCCCAGGCCATCAGCGGCAGCACCAGCGCGTCCGTGCCATTGGCGTTGGCGAGCGTATGCTTGGCGGCGCAAAACGCCGCCAATTGTTGCTCGAAAGCGCGAACCTCGGGCCCGAGAATGTATTGGCCGTGCGCGAGGACGCGCGCGACGGCGGCGTCGATCCTGCCCGCGATGCGGGCGCGTTGCGAGGCGAGGTCGATGAAAGGGATCATGCGTTTTCTCAGGCGAAGGACAATGAGGAAAGGCCCGCGGCTTTATCCGCGTCGAGGGCGATCTTGAGTGCGTCCGCGGCCTCACGTCCTGTGACGGCGGGGCGTTCCGCGGCGCCAAGCACGGCGTCAATGAAACGGTGAACATTGGCGCCCAGCGGATCGCGGCCGGACGGCGTCTCGGCAAAATCAGCGTTGAGTTTGGCGTTTGATGTGTTTTGGAAGGTGCGCGCGATGAAGTCGATGTTCACTTCGCCGCTAGGGTACACGATGCGCATGGTGCGGTTGCGCGCGTCCGCGACGCGGCTTGCCTTGAAGCGCGCCACAAGCCCGTCAGCGAAGAGAAGCTCGGTTTCGAGTTGATCCGCCGATGCGCCGTGTTTGGCCTGACCCGTAGCCTTGACGGAGGCGGGATCGACGCCGGCGAGCGTTCTCGCCAGATCGAAATCATGAACCATGAGATCCAGCGTGACGGAGACGTCGGTGCTGCGTCCAGTCCAAGGCCCTTCGCGCGTACTTTCAATCAAGGTTGGGCGTTCCTGCGTTGAAAACAGCCCCATTGCCTCGAACACCAGGCGCTCTTGATGTCCGCAGGCGAGCACGCGCTTGTTCGCCTCGGCGACCAGGAGGAGGAGGTCCGCCTCCACCATGGAAACCGCGAGCGGTTTTTCGATCAGCACATGCTTGTTGTATTCGAGCGCGGCAGCTGCCGCGCTTGCGTGGGTTACGGGCGGGCTGGCGATCGTGACGATGTCGAGCAGATCGAGCATGTCGTCCATGTTGTTGAAGCGGCGCACTCCAAGCGTTTCAGCCAGGGCGTCCATGCGTTCGGTATCAAGGTCGTAGACCCCGACGAGCTCCACTCTTGGATCGTTTTTGTATTTGCTGGCGTGATGCGCGCCAAAAACACCGGCGCCGATCACGCCCGCCTTCAGTTTCGTCATTCAACAGTCACCGATTTCGCCAAGTTCCGCGGCTGATCCACGTCGGTGCCTTTATGCACCGCTGTCAGATAAGCAAGCAACTGAATCGGCACGGAATAGACGAGCGGGGCGATGAAGGGATCGCAGGCGGGCGCCAGGATAAGGTGCTTGGCGATGTCGCTGGCGGCCGCCGCGCCCGCGGAATCTGTGATTAGGATGAGTTTGGCGCCGCGCGCAGCGACTTCCTGCATGTTGGAAAGGGTTTTCTCGAACAACGAATCGTGCGGCGCCAGAACCACGACCGGAGTGCCTTCGTCGATCAAGGCGATGGGGCCGTGCTTGAGTTCGCCTGCGGCGTACCCCTCGGCGTGGATGTACGATATTTCCTTGAGCTTCAGCGCGCCTTCGAGCGCAAGGGGGTAGTGAACCCCGCGTCCGAGATAGAGCACGTCGCGCGCTTGCGACAGCTCGTGCGCGATGGCTTCAATTTTCGGCTCGGAGTCGAGCGCCTGGGCGATCATACGCGGCGTCTCCATGAGCGCCCGCACCAAGCGACCTTCCTCTTGCGAGGAGATCGCGCCACGCGCGCGGCCAGTAGCGATCGCGAGGGCCGCGAGCGCCGAGAGCTGCGCGGTGAAGGCTTTGGTGGAGGCGACGCCAATCTCCGGGCCAGCCAGAGTGGGCAGGCGCGCATCTGCTTCGCGCCAAATGGTGGATTCCGGAACATTGACCACGGCGAGCGTCTTGACGCCTTGGTCCTTGCAGTAGCGCAAGGCGGCCAGGGTGTCGGCGGTTTCGCCAGATTGCGACACGAACACGGCGAAAGATTTCCGCCCAAACGCGGGCTTCCGATACCGAAACTCGGATGCGATGTCAGTTTCCACCGCGATGCCGGCGACTTGCTCGAGCCAATACTCGGCGACTCGTCCGGCGTAATGCGCCGTGCCGCAGCCAATGACGATGGCGTTGTCGGCGGCGAGGTCGACGCCGTCGAGGTCAGGCATTTCCACGCGCTCGTCGAACGCGTTTACATAGCGCGTAATCGTGCGGCCGGATGTTTCCGGTTGCTCGTAGATCTCCTTCTGCATGAAGTGGCGGTGGTTGCCTTTTTCGACAGCCGCCGCCGCGCCGGAGAAGACATGGATCTGCCGCGTCACGACTTGGCCGTTGGCATCCAGAATTTTGGCGCGTGCGCGGGAGAGGATCGCGATGTCGCCTTCTTCGAGAAACATCACACGCGTCGTGAACGGCGAGACGGCGATGGCGTCGCTGCCGAGAAACATTTCGCCGTCGCCGATGCCGACCGCGAGCGGGCTTCCTTTGCGCGCGCCGATGAGCACGTCCTCCTCGCCGGCGAACAAGCAGGCGATCCCAAAGGCGCCCTCGAGGCGGCGCACGGCGGCGATCGCCGCCTGTTCCGGCGTCAGGCCGTTGTCGAGCCCATCGGTGATAAGGTGTGCAATCACCTCTGAATCAGTTTCGGACGCGAACTCATGCCCCGCCTTGGCGAGGCCTTCGCGCAGAGAACGGAAGTTTTCGATGATGCCGTTGTGGACTATGGCGACCTTATCGGTCGCGTGGGGATGGGCATTGGCCGTGGTTGGCGCGCCATGGGTCGCCCAGCGCGTGTGTCCAATCCCGGAAACGCCGCTGAGCGGGGCGCCCGCAAGCTCCAGTTCAAGGTTGGCGAGCTTGCCTGGAGCGCGGCGACGCTCGATCCTCCCGCCCTCTAGCGTTGCAACGCCGGCGGAATCGTAGCCGCGGTATTCCAGGCGTTTCAGAGCTTGCACCAATCGGGGCGCGGCGGGGGCCGAACCCAGGATGCCGATGATCCCGCACATAGTTAATCCTGTCCGCCCCGTTCCAGCGCTGCTCTCATGCCGAGAGCGCCATTGATTTGCACCTCAATTAGTCTTTCAACATGCGACGGTTTCGCGGAGTCCGGCGGGTATGACCAGAACTTATTTCGGCACCGATGGCATTCGGGGGACGGCCAACCGTTTTCCCATGACCCCGGAAGTGGCGATGCGCGTGGGCTTGGCCGCCGGGAAGCGGTTCAAGAGCGTGCACGATCGCCGGCATCTGGTCGTGATTGGCAAGGATACCCGCCTGTCCGGGTACATGCTTGAACCGGCTCTGACAGCGGGCTTTACCGCGGCGGGCATGGATGTCGTGCTCTTTGGGCCGCTGCCGACCCCGGCGGTGGCCATGTTGACGCGATCCTTACGCGCGGACTTGGGCGTCATGCTCTCGGCTTCGCACAACAAGTTCGCGGACAACGGCATCAAGCTGTTTGGGCCTGACGGATACAAGCTCTCTGATCAAGATGAGCTGGAAATAGAAGCGCTGATGGACGGCGCGCTCGACAGGCACTTGGCACCGCCCGATCAACTCGGTCGCGCCCGTCGCATCGATGACGCGCAGGCGCGCTACGTTGAGATCGTGAAAGCGACTTTCCCCAAGGGGCTGACGCTCAAGGGGTTGCGTATTGTCATCGATGCCGCCAACGGCGCCGGTTACAAGGTCGCGCCGGTGGCGTTGTACGAGTTGGGCGCCGAGGTGATCAAGATCGGCGTCGAGCCAGACGGCTTCAACATCAACCAGGAAGTAGGCTCCACCGATACCCGGGCGCTCAAGGAGGCGGTGCTTAAGTATCGCGCCGATATTGGCATCGCGCTCGACGGCGACGCGGACCGCGTCGCTATCGTCGATGAGAGAGGTAACTCGATCGATGGCGACCAGCTGATGGGACTGATCGCGCGAAGCTGGAAGCAGGCGGGCGCCCTGTCGAAGCCGGGCATCGTCGCGACCGTCATGAGCAATTTGGGCCTCGAGCGTTTCCTGGAAGGGCTCAAGCTCAAACTTGAGCGCACCAAGGTGGGCGACCGGTATGTGACCGAGACGATGCGCGCCAAGGGTTACAATGTTGGCGGCGAACAATCCGGCCACATCGTCTTGTCCGATTTTTCAACCACCGGCGACGGCCTGTTGGCCGCGCTCCAAGTCTTGGCGGTCATCGTGCAAGGCGGGAAACCCGCGAGCGAGGTTTGCCAGGTGTTCGAGCCCGCGCCCCAGGTGCTGGAGAACGTCCGCTACGAAAAGGGCGCCAAGGACCCCATGGAAGCGGCGGCGGTTAAGGAAGCCATCAAGGCCGCCGAAGCGAAGCTCGTGGGCAAAGGCCGCTTGCTGGTGCGCAAGTCCGGCACGGAGCCGCTGGTGCGCATCATGGCGGAAGGGGATGACGAAGCGTTGGTTCGTGAGGTCGTGGGCGGCGTAAAGAGCGCGGTTATCGCCGCGGCGCGGGCGGCCTAGTTCGAGGGACGAAGCGGTCCCGCGCGCGGCGACGGCGGTGTCGCGCCGAGGCTCACGGCAAGGCGGATAAGCTGATCGCGCAGCGCTGGGCCGTTCGTCCTTAACGCCGTTTGATCGGGAATTACGCGCATGGCCTCATCGAGCGCACCGGCGGCGTGAATTAGCTGATTGGCATCGACGGTGCGCTCCAGCGCGCGTAGCAGGCGCGCTCGCGCCAAGCTTGAGGACGCGAGGCGCAGACAGGCCGGCGCCCGGATCGAGGCCCCTGATCCGGCGTCCACGCATAGCGGGTCAACGACGGCAATCACCAGCGACAGTGCGTCGATCTGTGCGTTCTGATCGGTCGCCGCGCGTTGATTGGCGATCGTCATGAGCGCGCTGGACAGTGCATATCGCCACTCGGGGGCGGCGTCGTTGTTCGTCGCCGCGCGTTGAGCGAATGTCGCCAATCGCGCCCGAACACGTTGCGCATCGCTGCTCCGATCTCGCGATTCGTACTGAGCGGCGATGCGCTCAAGCGGAGGAACGAAGAGGGTTGGATCAAGAGCAAGCGGAATGCTTGCTTCAAAAAAACGCCAATAGGCGTTTTCTTGTTCGCGCAGCGCTTGCGCGACGCTTTCACCTTCTAAGTCGGCGGCGATCACCGCGTTAGTCGCCCGGTTCAGCGCGCGCAAGGCTTCTTCGAGCTTCGCCGCCGCGCCGACGAGTTCGCGTTCGGCGCTCGCGCGCTCTTCCGCCTCGGCGCGCCGCTCCGCCAAGGTTTGCTCGCGGCCAGCCGCGGCCTCCGCCGCGGCGCGCTCGGCGGCGAGACGCTGAGTTTCGCTGTCACGCGCGGAGTCCTGCGCCTTCATCGCAACGGCTGACGCCGCGGCCAAGCCGAGCGTCAGCGCGGCCATCGCGACCCACATTGCGCCGATGACGCCGCGGGTTTGGCCAAGAGCATTTGCCGCCAAGGCGTGCGGCTCTACGCCAAGAAGCGCCGCTTTGAGCCGCAATATGCCGCCGAGGCGGCCGTCGCCGCCCGGTGTATTGCGAAAGTCGATGCAAAGGAGGCCTCGTCCAGCGAGTGCGGAAGGGTAGAAGTCGCGATCCGGGTCGGCGTTCTCTGGGGCGTCGGGCGCGACCAGCGCCACGATGCTTCTCGCGCGGCCAACGCTCAAGGCTGCTTCGACATCTCGTCTTATGACTGGGTCATGGGCGGTATGCGCGCTGCAAAGTACGAGGTGCGCCTGGCAATCTCGCAGTTTATGCTCGACTTCCGTTTGGGCGATCTCCGTCGGCGGCGAAAGGACGACCTCAAACCTTGGACGGACGCTCACCAGCCGCCTGGGCGCGCGGAATGCGGCCAGTTGGCGCCCGAGCCAGCGTGCGTGGCGTTCGTCTCCGACGCCCGCGCTGAGAAAGACCCGAAACCGCATGGCTACCGTCCCCAGGCGCAAAATTAGCGCGCGGCCTGAACATTGTCACGGTCACGCGAGTGCGATGGACGAGGCGCATGAAGTCGGGCAAGGCGACGGGAGAGGAGGGGTCATGGGCGCGAACCGATTGCGGCATCTGCAGGAGCGGATCGCCGTGCTTGCGCGGTCGAGAATCGCGGGCGCCGCAGCTCTCGTGCTCGGCGTTCTTGGCATGGGAGTGTCCGCCCTTTGGGTGGTGAAAGAACTCGCCGCCAACAGCGCTTGGCCGGCCGGCACCGATATGGAGATTTACCTGCGCGCCGCGCACGACTATGCGCTGGGCCGCAACCTCTATCTCGGCGACGACGGCGACTTCTTCCGCTACGCCTACCCGCCTTTGTTCGCGGGCGTTCTGGCGCTGCTGGCGGCGCTGCTGGGCGATGCCGGCGCGGCTGCGGTGTGGACGATCGCCAGCGCCGCGGCGCTCATCGCCGCGATCGCCTGGATGGCGCGCCGCGTTGGCGTTCGCGTGCCGTGGGTGTGGATAATCTTCCTCTGCGGCGTCGTATTCTTCGCAAGGACGGCGCGCGCCGATCTCTATCACGGCCAGGTCAATTTCGCGCTTCTCGGACTGTTGGTCGCGGGGTTCGCGGCGTGGCGGGCAAATCGCGGCGTGCTGGCCAGCGCGCTGTGGGCCATCATGATTTGCTTCAAGCCATTCCTTGGCGTGGTGACGCTGTTCCAGCTGAAGCAGGGCGATTGGCGCGGCGCCGCGCGTACCTTTGTGTTCAGCGGCGTCGTGTTTGGGCTCTCGTTTCTGCCGCTGTATCAGGACATTGTCGGCGCCTTCTGGGGATGGCGTGGCACGACCCAGCACTCCGCGTCGCCGGAGTGGGCGGTCAATCCGCTCAATCACTCATTCTTCGGCATGTTTCTGCGGGCGTTTGTCGAGAATGAATACAGCCAAGCCTGGATGCACGCGCCCGTGATGGTCGGCGTTGGCGTCGCGCTCGTGGCGGCGATCGCACTCTTCGCCATTGTGTTCATGCCCGCGCCCAAGAAAGAAGAAGAGAGCGCCATTGCGATGCTGCGACTTGGCGCGGTTTTGGCGGCGATCATGAGCATTGGGCCGCTTACGGAAGGCGATCACCTCTATTTCGTGTTTCCGGGCGTGGCGGCGGCCTGGATTTTGACTTGGCGGCGCATCGAAGCCGGCGCGCAGGCCGTTGGGTTGTGGCTCGCAACGAGCGCGGCGTGGGCGGGCGTTCTGGTGTTGCCGCTTTATCCAAAGCGGGGGCTCTTGCATTTCATGGACGAAACGACGCGGCGGTTTCTCGAAGGCCCCGGCGTGTTGCTGAGTGCCTGGCCGGCGATTTTCATGCTCGCGGCAGCCGTTCTGACGGTGTCCGCGCTGCGCGCCGAAAGCGGCGTCAAATCAGGCCGCTGAACCGAGACTTCGCGCGTGCGCTAGGACCAAAGTCACAGTGGCGCCGTTGAGTTCCATCCATGTGGGCGGCGTGGACAGGCGCGAGCGCCCGCGCTACGCCAGTCACGCGGTTTTTATGTGGAGGATCGGAATGATTCGTAAGGCTCTGGTCGCGGCTGCGGCCGTTTTGGCGCTGAGCGCGTGCAACCAGCAAGGCTCGGGCCCGCAGCTGCCGCCGGTTCAAGCTGGCGCGCAAGCGCCGTCAACGCAACCCAGCCAGACGGCGCCCGCGCAGCAGGCGAACGTTACGCCCGAGGTGCGCCAGCAGCTGATCGACAATATCGGCCAGCAGCTCAACCAAATTGGTCAGAACTTCGCGAGCGGCATGAACCCGCCCACGGGCTTCACCGATCAGATCGTGCCCATGCAGCCCTCGACGGACCATCGATTCAACATCGCGCTGACCGGCGGCTCAAACTACACCATCATCGGCGCGTGTGACGGCGACTGCACCAATGTCGATATCGAACTCATCGATGTTTCGACGGGCGGGGTCGTGGCCTCCGACATGCTGCCGGACGACTATCCGGTGGTGAACTTCGCACCTTCGGCCAATGGCAACTACATCGTGCGTTTGCTCATGCAGCAATGCTCCGTCGCGCCGTGCTATGCTGGTGCGCGCGTGCTGCAACAAACGGGCGGCGGCGCCGGACCGAAGTAGATTACGCGTAGGGGTAGCAGGCTTCGCGCCTGAGCTCGACGCCGAAATGACGCGCCAGCGCACTGATCGCTGGCGCGTTTTTCGTATAGGGGTCGCTGTTGCCTGGGCCGACAATGATGCAGCGGACGTTCGCCTCGCCGCGCGCCTCTGGCGGCACCATGGCTGTCGCGAGGCCCGCGCCGTCATCTGCCCGCAATGTCAAGAATATCGGCATCGCGCGGGCGAGGTGATCCTTTAAGCCGATCTCCCGCTCGAACGACGCCAAACTTGTCGATGGCCTGTAGGCGTCCTTGGCGATCTGTTGAAAGCGCTTGAAATACTTGTCCACCGCATGCCGCATCAGAGCGGATTCGGCTTCCGCCTCGCCTTCCGTTTCGATTCGAAACCACGTTGCACCGTCCGGCGCATCGCAAACGTATTTCATGACCATAAAATAGCGCAGCAGCGCTCAGCTTGAAGAGCGCCGCTACACAGGCATGATGTCTTGCGCGGACCTGTTGTCAGCAGGGCACGTCTACATAGACGTAGCGCCGCGCATACCGATCCCACTGACGTTCGCGGCGCGTGCATTGCGGACGATCATCGGAGTAACCGTCATAGTAGCGATCATCGTCGTAGCGGCGATCGCTGTAAGAGCGATCGTAATAGTCGCGGCGTTGCTCCTGTTCGGCCGCCGCGCCAATCGCCAAGCCGAGCACCAGTCCAATGACGCCGGCGGCAATGGCTTCATCGTTATCGTTGTCGCGATCGCGGTGGCGATACCCCCGGCAACGGTCGCCATAGCCGCCCCGGCGGCAATCGTAATAGTCGCGGTCGTGGCGCTCATAGCCGCCGTAGCGGCGGTCATGCGCGGCGGCTGGCGTTGCCGGCGCCAAAGCAACCATCGAGAAGGCGGTTGCGGCGACGAGGCTTGTAAGTTTCCGGATCATGGTCAGGCTCCCGCGCGCAGCCTCGAACCTCGAGCCTGAACGCAAGCTGAATCGTGGCTCAGTCGTCTGCAAGAAGGAAATGGCCGTGCAGGATCGCGATGGGTGCGCCGCGCTCGCTTTGCCAGGCTTCCGCCTGCACGTTGGCGATGCGCTTTCCGACCTTGACGACGCGGGCGCGAGCGAAGGTGTCTTTCGGCCGGCCCGACCGCAGATAGTCAAAGCCTACATCAATGGTTTTGGGGAGTTTTTCGCTCTTTGAGGCGATAGCGAGCTGGGTGAGCGCGGTCAGCTCCATCAATGCGCCGACCGCCCCGCCATGCAGCGCCGGCAACATGGGGTTGCCGATCAGGTGTTCGCCGAAGGGCATGGTGAGCGTGAGTTCATCGCCCTTTATCTCGGCGCGCAGGCCTAGAAAAGTCGCGTAGGGAATGCGCGCGAGCGCGCCAGCGACACGTTGCTGCACATCATTCATGAGCGGCGCTCGCGCGGCGTCGTGCGGGAGCGTTCACAGCGAAGGTCGCCGTCGCGTGAGCGATGGGGTTTTCGTCGCTCTGCTCAAACGCAACGGCGCGCACGAATGCGACATTGCGTCCGATCTTGTAACAGAGCGCCTCCGCGAGCACGTCATTTCCGGGCTCGGCGGGGCGCATGTAGTCGATGCGTAGATCTATGGTGGCGACAACGCTTGGCTCGCGCATCGCCAACACGGCGGCCATCCCGCACAATTGGTCAAGAAACGTGGTGATCACGCCCCCGGCGATGACGCCGGTCTCTGGGTCGCCAACCATCTCCGGCTTGTACGGCGCCCGCCCGCGGACCTTGCCGTTGTCCATGCCGACAACCTCGAGTCCGAGCGCACGGCCATGGGGCGTGAAGCGCATCATTGTCCGGATGCGCTCAACGACATCGTCGCCTTCGCCATAGTGCGCGGGGTGATCTTGGCTCATTTGGCTGTTAGCTATCATGATCGATGGATCGCGAAACCATGAAAATTGACGATCCGTCATTTTTGTGCCCTATGGCCTCGGGGACAGGACGATCTAGGAGCGGGCATGAGCGAGGCGGCGGCGATCGAGCCGATAGGTAAGCGCGAGCGCACGAAAGTCGCCAACCGGCAAGCCATCCTTGCCGCGGCGCGTCGCGTGTTTGCCCAAATGGGCTACGACGCGGCGTCGGTGCGCGACATCATACGCGGCACCGAACTCGCATCAGGGACATTCTACAACTACTTCAGGTCGAAAGAGGAGGTGTTCGAGGCGATCGCTGACGACGCCGCGCACCGCTTTAAACCATTGCTGCGCGCGGCGCGGGAGCGCGCCCGAAGCTTCGAAGACTATCTGCGTAGCGCCTTCCACGCTTACTTCGCTTTCATCTCGGAAGAGAACAAGATCGATGGCCGCCCCATCGATGAACGGCGCCCGCACGTTCGTTCGGATACGCCGGAAATGATGGCGGTGTATGAGGAAGTCCGGCAGGGCTTGGAGGACGCAATCGCACGTGGACTAGCGCCTCGCATTGACGCGGACTATCTGGCTTGTGCGTGCATCGGCATCGCTCAGGAGGTCGGCGCCGCCATGCTGAGGCGTGCTCCAGCCAATGTGGGCGCAGCCGCCGACTTCGCGGTAGGGTTGATACTCAAGGGCTTGGACGGCGCTCCGCGCCGGGGCTGAGGAGCACACGGTTTGTCTTGGCTGAGAAAGTTCGTCGTCCAATTGGCGTTGGCGCGTTCGCCCGACGCGCTCGTCAAGGCGTCAGGCGGAACGCCGCGGACCGTTCGCGGAATGACGCTGGATCCGCGGTTTCAGTTTCTCGAAGCGCAGGCCCGCAAGCGCGCAATTCCATGGGACCAGATGACGGTGGCGCATTTGCGCGCGCAGACCGAAGCGGGCGCCGACTTGTTTGGCGGTTCAGCCGCCTCTGGGGTGCGCACTGAAGTCGTTCATGTGACCGGCCGTTCGCATTCCGTGCCGACGCGCCTCTATTTGCCGACCGTGCGAGACAATTCAGCGGCCATGCTGGTTTATCTGCACTTCGGCGGGGGCGTGATCGGTTCGCTCGAATGCTGTCATCGTCTGTGCAGCCTTATTGCGAAAGACGCCGGCGCGCCTGTGCTTTCGGTCGATTACCGGCTGGCGCCCGAGTTCAAGTTTCCGATCGGACTTGAAGACTGCCGCGCGGCGTACGTTTGGGCGCTGGAGAACGCCGCGCGCTATGGCGCCCCCGCTGGAAAGGTCGCGATCGGCGGCGACTCCATGGGCGGCCATTTTTCAGCGATCATTGCGCAGGAGTTTCGAGACTCCAAGCCGCCAATCCTGCAAGTGCTGGTCTATCCGGCGGTCGACTTCACAAGCGAGACGCCATCGATGCATGACTTCGCGGATGCTTGGCCGCTGACGGCGGAAACCGTGGAGTATTTCCTGAAGCAGTATCTGCCGGACGGCGTCGATCCAAGCGATGCGCGTTTGTCGCCTGGGCGGACGCAGGATCTGCGCGGCCTAGCCCGGGCGCTGGTGTTCACGGCCGGCTTTGACATGTTGCTCGATCAGGGAGCGGCGTACGCGGAACGTCTGCGCGAAGCTGGCGTTCGTGTGAGCTACGCATGTTTCGAGAACTTGCCGCACGGATTTGTTGCGTTTCCAGCAGCCGCGCCAGCTGCTGAGCAGGCCATTCGACGCATCGCACGCGAAACGGCCGCCGCTCTCAAAGGGCAACGATAGCTGGCGCGCGCTCCGACTTTCGATCGCGGCGCCTGGGGATGGGCGCTCTACGAGTGGGCGCGCAACCCCTACGTCATTCTGTGCGGCATCTATGTGATGGCGCCATACATCTCGAATGTTGTGGTCGGTGATCCGATCCGTGGGCAAGAGATCATCTCAAGCTGGCACAAGACGTCGGGTTTGATCGTGGCGCTTTCAGCGCCCTTCGTAGGGGCCACCGCCGACGCCATGGGCCGGCGAAAGCCATTGCTCGCGGCGCTGACGCTTGTGCTCGCGGCGGCGATCGCCGCTCAGTGGTGGGCGTTGCCAAACGAACAAGGACTGCCCTTGGCGACGCTCGGCGCCATCGTGATCGTCGCCAGCGTTTCCTTCGTATGGACGGAAGTCCTCCACAACGCGATGCTGACCAACGCCGCGCCGAGCGAGGGCGTGTCGCGCTTGTCCGGCTTCGGACTGTCGCTTGGCAACGCGTCGTCTGTGTTATTGCTGGTGGGCGTGCTTTGGGCGTTCGCGCTTCCGGGCACGATGAACTTGCCGCTTCTGCCGGAACGAGCCTTGTTCGGGCTAGATTCAAACGCGCACGAGCCAAGCAGGGTTGTGACGATCCTCTGCGCGGTGTGGCTGCTCGTGTTTTCCGTGCCGCTGTTCGCCCACACGCCCGATCTTGTGTCGACCGGGCGGCGCTTCGGCGATTCCGTCGCGTCCGGGGTCATGAGCGTGGCGCGCACGCTCCGCAAGCTGCGCGACCATCGAAACATTGCTATCTTCCTGCTCGCGCGCATGTTTTACGCGGACGGGAAGACAGCGATTTTGATCTTCTCCGGCGTGTACGCCTCGGGAGTGATGGGGTGGGGGCTCATCGAAATGCTCGCCTATGGCGTCATCCTGTCATTGTTCGCTGTGGTCGGCGGGTTTGTCAGCGCCGCGCTCGACCGCACGATCGGCGCGAAATTGGCGGTAGCGTCTGAAATCGGCGTGACGCTGGCGTGTCTGGTGACGATGGTTTCGGTGTCGCCGACGACAATATTCTTTTCGATAGCCATCGACCCGGCGGACCGTTTGTGGTCGGCGCCGTTCTTCAATACGCTTCCTCAAGCGGTGTATCTCGGCGCATCGCTGGTGATCGCGATTTCCATTACGGCGGCCTATGCCTCCAGCCGGGCGTTGATGGCGCGGCTTTCGCCGCCAGCCATGGCTGGCGAGCTGTTTGGGCTCTATGCGTTGGCGGCGTCCGCGACGGCGTGGTTGGGGCCGATGCTGGTGGAGACCTTCACGCACGCGTACGAGAGCCAGCGCGCCGGATTCGCGTCGATCGCGCTGTTGCTGGTTGTGGGGCTCGCTCTGCTTTTGTTTGTCCGTCCGCCAAAGTCTGCTTAGGCGGCGGTCGCGGGCTGGCGCAGTTTTTTGTCCACCATGCGCTTCAGGCTGTCGGCGACGCGCTGACGCTCTTGCACCAACGTTTGTGGCAGCAGAGCGAGTTGGTTCAACGCCGCGATATGCAATCGCACGACTTCGGGATCGAGCCGATCCGTCGCGCCCTGAGCCTGGACGTAGCGGGCCATGTCGCGCGCGCCGGCGCAAAGGCTTGCGTCGCCGATATCCTCACCGATGCCGACGAGGGCCTGCACTGCGCTGTAGACGGCTCGCGCGGCGTTTGCATCGCCCGGTGTGAGGTTCCGCGCCGCCGTCTCCAGCGCCGCCACGCAGGCGCGGGCGAGTTCCGCCTTAAGGTCGACGTGTTCTGCTTCTTCCGCGGTCACGGCGCTGGCGTCATCGAGGCGCCGCCAGGGGCCGGCGTAAACAAGTTGCGGGCGCGGGCGCCTCCGGCAGGGGCCTACATATGTCGCCGTCATGACGAATGGCTGCGGCTTGCTGACGACTTTTCGGACGCGCTGTTGCAGCGCCAAGGCGGAGATTGGTTTGCGAAGGTAGCCGTCCACGCCCGCGGCGCGCGCCGTCTCCACCGCCCCAGCATCCCCGCGCGACGTCAACATGAAGATGGACACGGCGCGGTTGGGGGAATCCTCGCTCTGACGAATGCGCCGGACGAATTCCAATCCGTCCCGGCCGTCTTCAACCCATTCCAGCAGGACAATATCGGGCGCGGCCTCGCGAAGCAGGTCCCATGCGTCCGCTGGCGCGGCCGCGCCGAGCGTGCGGCCGAAGCCCATCGCGCGCAGCTGGTCGAGCGAGATGCCGCGGGCATACGCGTTCGCGTCAACGACAAGCGCTGTCAGTCCTGATGGATCAAACGCCGAAGACATGAATCCGTTGCCGATTGTTACCGGCTCAGCGCTATCACGGATTGTTTAGGAATCGCTGAAGCGCCGTCGTTTACGGCGCATTAAGCTTGGCGCTCGTCGAGCGCGCCGATGATGGTGATCTTCTGCCAGATCTTCCGTCCGAGGCCGGTCGTGAGGTCTTCAATGTCATTGACCGCGTCGATCACGACGGAGTCGCGCATGCGGTCGGCATAGAGGGCGGCGAGCTTGCCGATGAGGGACAGCATCTCGGCGCAATAGTCGAGATACCGGGTCAATTCGAATTGGGTCATCGTGCGCTCGGGCGAGGCGGACGTTGGTTGCGGGTTGAGCAGGGCGGTTGGGTCTTTGGTCAGCTGGTGCATGTCGATCACGTGGGCGATGGACCGCAGCCGGTGCAGGGCGTCGAGCGCGCGTCGGCGTTTCGTCCTTTCCTCCAGCGTTAGGACGAACCAAACGCCGCCGCCGAACAGGATCAAGAGATTTACCGCCGCTTCCAAGCCCTGCACCCAGTCGGCGGCGCTGAGCCCTTGGGCGTCAACATGCAGATAGCGGAGCGCCGCGATCTGCGCGGCGGCGCCCGCCGCGACGAGCAGAAGCGCCGCCAGCCGCCACACAAGGCGCGGACGCGCCAGTTGGGCCGCGTCGTGCGCGCAAAACCGCGCGGTGTCGATGAGCTCCGCGGACACCTCCGCAAGCCCCGCGTTCGGAAATCGCGCAACGATGCGCGCGCGTAGTTTTTCAAGCGTCTGTAGAATGCGCGCGGCGCTCAGATGCTGATAGCGCGTTTCGCTCATGGCGCGGCGTTCAAGTTGTGCGCGCGCTGAACGCTCTGCTCGTTGATGGCGCTGCCAAAGGCTGAACCGCGCACGTCGCTAATGGTCTCAGCCGCATATTGGCGTCCGTTCGGCGCGGCGGCGCATGAGACGCGAACGTCAAACCGCTCTATGGTGACCAACGGCGCCGGGGAGAAGGCGCGCGGAAGAAAAATGCGAAAGCGCGAGATGTCGGCGTCGGCTTTGACAATCGTGAATTCGCCGCGGAACCGGCTCGCGAATGGCCGCGCCTGCTCGCTGCGGATCATTTCCGCCGTCGGCTGGAAAGCGTAGGTGGCTGTCTCCGTGTTTTCCGCGATCAATCGGACATTCGCGGCCTGCGACATCCGCTCGCTGGCGCACCATGGCACGCCCTCCATCCGGGCGGCCATTCTCTCGAAAGCTTGGCGTTCGTCATTGTTCAGCGATTGCGGGGCGGGCGACGTCAGGCGCAGGCGCGGCGTGGCGGACGGATCAAACCGCGCTCGCCATTGGCGCTCGCCGGAGGAGAGTTCAAAGTCGAATGCGTAGTCCGCGCTCGCCGCGGTCGTCGCTGAGACCGCCTGCAGCAACGCCGGCGGGGGCGCTGACCCAGTTTGAGCCGCCGCCGTGGCCGCGATCGCAACGCAAAGGAGGAGGGCGGAAGCCAAGCTGCGCATGAACCTGCTTTCCTTGGGGATTGCGGCGCCGCGATGGCATAGCGCCGACGATCCAGTCAAGGCTATGAAGCGCGCATGGATCAGATCCTGCCGGAGCCGTTTGCGTCTTGGTTTGGCGGCCGGGGTTGGGCGCCGCGCGCCCACCAATTACGCTTGGTTGCGCGCGGCGCGGCCGGAAAGTCGAGCTTGTTGATCGCGCCCACGGGAGCGGGCAAGACCCTGGCGGGATTTTTGCCGAGCCTTGTCGAATTGGCTGACGGCACGCGGTGCGGCGATCGTTTGCACACGCTCTACATCTCGCCGCTAAAGGCGCTGACGACGGACGTCGCGCGCAATCTCCTCAGCCCCGTGAGCGAGATGAAGCTCGACGTCCGCATCGAAACCAGGACTGGAGACACGCCGCCGCACAAGCGCCAGCGCCAACGAGCGCGACCGCCGGACATCCTGCTCACGACGCCGGAGCAATTATGTTTGCTGATCGCCTCCGAGCACGCGCGGGTGTTTTTTGAAGATCTTCGCGTTGTCATTGTCGACGAGGCGCATGCGCTGGCGCCGACCAAACGCGGCGACCTTTTGGCGCTGGCTCTCGCCCGATTGAGGCGTTGGTCGCCAAAGCATTTGCGCGTGGGACTGAGCGCGACCGTCGCCGACGAAGCGGGGTTGGCGTCATGGCTCGTCGGGAGCGTCGATGAGCGCGCGCGGGACATCGTTATTCGCGCCGCCCCGGGCGCCGCGCCGATTGTTGACGTGCTCGACAGCGATGCGCGCATCCCATGGGCGGGCCACACGGCGCGCCATGCGATCCCGGAAGTCTACGCCGCGATCAGGCGCGCGCGGTTGGCGCTCGTGTTCGTGAACACGCGCGCGCAGGCGGAGATGACATTTCAGGAACTCTGGCGCGTCAATGAAGACCGGCTTCCGATTGCGCTGCATCACGGATCATTGGATGTCGCGCAACGACGAAAGGTCGAAGCGGCCATGGCAAGCGGCGCCTTACGGGCGGTCGTGTGTACGTCGACGTTGGATTTGGGAATCGATTGGGGGGACGTTGACCTTGTTATCCAGATGGGCGCGCCAAAGGGCGCCGCGCGTTTGGTGCAGCGCATTGGCCGCTCCAACCACCGCCTGGACGAACCCTCACGCGCGTTGCTTGCGCCAAGCAACAGGTTCGAGGTTCTGGAGTGTCGCGCAGCTCAAGAAGCCGTAGCGGAGGGCGCGATGGATGGCGCTGCCGCGCGGATCGGCGGCCTTGATTGCTTGGCGCAGCACATCATGGGATGCGCGTGCGGCGAGCCGTTCGACGCGGATGAGTTATTTGAGGAGGTCGCCTCAACGGCGCCGTATGCGCGTCTGACGCGTTCCGCGTTTGACGGCGCCATCGACCTCGTCGCCACCGGCGGTTACGCGCTGCGCAGCTATGATCGCTATCGCCGGATCGTGCAGGACCTTCATACCAACCGTTGGAGAGCGCGAAACGCGAGTGTGGCGCAGCAACATAGGATGAATGTCGGCGCCATCATTGAGTCAGAAATGCTGGACGTCCGGCTTGCGCACAGGGCGAGCGCTCGCCTTGGGGTGCCCGGCGCGCGGGGGGATCGTCCGCTCGTTCCAGGCCGCCGCCTGGGTCAAATCGAGGAGTACTTCATCGAAGGTCTGACGCCCGGCGACACCTTCCTGTTCGCGGGTGAGATTCTTCGCTTTATCGACGTGCGCGAGGACAACGCGCTGGTGGTGCGCGCGCCTGGTGCGGAAAACCCGAGCATTCCTTCCTATGCCGGCGGAAAATTTCCGCTCTCTACGTTTCTGGCGGAGCGGGTTCGACGTATGCTGTACGACCCCAAGCGACAAGGAGCGTTGCCCGCGCAAGTTCGCGAGTGGATCGATGCGCAACGGCGGCGTTCGGTCGTCCCCGCGCCGGACGAGATGTTGGTCGAGACCTTTCCAAGGGCGATGAAGCACTATCTTGTGTGCTATCCGTTCGAAGGCCGTCTTGCGCATCAAACTTTAGGGATGTTGGTGACGCGCCGTCTGGAGCGACTTGGCCTCCATCCGCTTGGCTTCCTTGCGAGCGAATACGCGGTGGCCGTGTGGGGGCTTGAGCCCATGGGCGACGTGGACTTCGCGGCTTTGTTCGATGAGGACATGCTGGGCGACGATTTGGAGGCGTGGCTTGCTGAGAGCACGCTGATGAAACGCACCTTCCGCGATTGCGCTGTGATCGCCGGCATGATCGAGAGGCGCGCGCCGGGGCAGGCCTCCAAAACCGGGCGGCAGGTGACCTTTTCCGCGGACCTCATCTATGACGTTCTGCGCCAGTATGAACCCAATCACCTGTTGCTGCAGGCGGCTTTTGCCGATGCGGGCGAAGGCTACCTAGACCTTCGCCGGCTCGGCGCCTTGCTGCGGCGCGTCAAGGGCAAACTGGTGCATCGCGCGCTGGATCACGTGTCGCCGTTCGCCGCACCGGTGATGCTTGAGGTTGGGCGCGTGCCGATTCAGGGGCAGGCGGAGGAGGCCATCCTGGAGGACGCCGCGTCTCTGATCGCCGAGGCGATGACCTAGCCCGTGTGTCGTAACGGCGCCTGTTGGCAGAGGCCGCCCCACGCGGTCATAGTAACGACCAACGGAGGAAACACATGAAGCGGTTGGCGTGGATCATTGCGCTTGCTTTGGCGTCGTCGGGCGTGGCCCAGGCGCAAGCCACGGACGCGACCCGCCGCTCGAACGCCGCCATGGCGCAAACGCTTCCTTGGAGCGACCGCGAGGACGAAGACTTCGCGACACGAGGTTTTGTCGCGGCTTGGGACCAGCCGCAAATCCGCGCCCCGGATGGACGCGTGGTGTGGGACTTCACCGCGTACAATTTCCTGCAAGGCGACGCGCCCGAGACCGTAAACCCGAGCCTTTGGCGCCATGCCCGCCTCCTGACTCGAGCCGGGCTGTTCCGCGTCGCCGACCGTGTCTACCAGGTGCGGGGCTTCGACGTGTCGAACATGACCATCGTGGTCGGCGACACGGGCTTGATCATCATCGACCCACTTACAAGCGTTGAGGTCGCTTCCGCCGCACTTGCGCTTGCGCGGCGAACGCTTGGGGATCGGCCAGTCGCCGCCGTTATCTATACGCACAGCCACCTCGATCATTTCGGCGGGGTTCGCGGCGTGGTCGACAGCGCGGATGTCGCGGCCGGTCGCGTTCAAATCATCGCGCCCGACGGTTTCATGGAGCATGCGGTGACGGAGAATGTCATCGCCGGCAACGCCATGACGCGGCGCGCGCTCTATCAGTTCGGGCAAGGCCTCGCCGCCGGACCGGAAGGTCAGATGACATCCGGGATCGGGCCTGCGGTTTCAAACGGAGCATACAGTCTTATCCCGCCGACGCGCACGATCGAGCGGACCGGCGAAGTCCTCGCCATCGACGGCGTCCGCATAGAGTTTCAGGTGACGCCAGAAACCGAGGCGCCGGCGGAAATGAACTTCTTCTTTCCCGATCTTGGCGTGCTGTGCCTCGCTGAAAACGCCAACGCCTCAATGCACAACATTCTGACGCCGCGTGGCGCCTTGGTGCGAGACGCCAAGGCGTGGGCGGATTATCTGACGGAGAGCCTGCGCCTCTTCGGAGATCGCAGCGAAGTCATGGTGACAAGCCATGCGTGGCCGCGCTTCGGCGGCGCGCGCGTACGCGACTTCATCGCAAGTCATCGCGACGCTTACAAATATTTGCACGATCAGACAGTGCGCTTGATGAACGCTGGCTTCACCGATCGAGAGATCGCCGAGCGCGTGCGCTTGCCGGAGCCCTTGGCGAGCCGCTGGTTTAATCGTGGCTACTACGGCACAATGATGCACAACTCGCGGGCGATCTACCAACGTTACATGGGGTGGTATGACGCAAATCCCGCGAACCTCGATCCGCTGCCGCCGGAAGAGGAAGCGACGCGGTTCGTACGGGCGATGGGCGGCGAGGCGCGCGTGCTGGCTGAAGGACAGCGCGCCTTTGACGAAGGCGACTATCGATGGGCCGCTCGAGTGCTGAACCATCTGGTGTTCGCAGCTCCAAACAACCAGGGGGCGCGCGCCTTGCTCGCGCGCACGCACCGACAGATGGCGTACCAAGCCGAAAGCGCGATTTGGCGAAACATGTATCTGGTCGCCGCGCGGGAACTCGAAACCGGGCCGCCAAGTCGGGATGCGAGCGCGCAAGCCTTGGACCTCGTGGCCGCGACGCCCACGTCGTACATCCTGGACCTGCTGGCGGTGCGCCTTAATCCAGAACGGCTGGGCACGCGCCGTTTTACCTTCAATCTCGTGTTTCCGGAACGCAGTGAGCATTTTGCCGTGACCATCGCCAACGGCGTTCTGATTCACGAACGCGATGTCACCTTGGCGGATGCGCCGACGGTTTCGGCGCCGCGTGCGGTATTCTTGCAAGCCATGGCGACGGGAACGATGACGCGGGCGGTTCTGTCGGGTCAGGTGCGGATCAGCGGGAACAGACGGTCGCTCCAAGGAATGGGGGAGGTGTTTGAGACGCCCGACCCGAACTTTGCGATTGTGACCCCGTAACGAATCCTGTTGGCTGCGGCGATGGCGTTGCTCGCACGTTCCTCCTCTCCCTCCGCGCGCGCGTCGCCAGTGCTGCCGCGGGCGCCGTCGCTTGTTCGTGTTGGCGCGTCTGTTGAGCTGCGGTTGGGAGGCGCGCGAGCGGCGGCGCTGCCGGAAGGCGTGCTCTGGCTCGACGAAGCGAAGGCGCTGATCGTATCAGACTTGCACCTCGAGAAGGGGTCGGCGTTCGCGCTGCGCGGACAGATGCTGCCGCCTTACGATACGCATGTGGCGCTGACGAAGCTTGCGAGCCTGATCGAGATCCTTTCCCCGGATATCATCGTTTCATTGGGCGATAGCTTCCATGATGGCGGCGGCCCTGTGCGCATGGACGAGGGCGATCGGCGTTTGCTGGCAGGTATGATTGGCGCTTGTGACTGGGTCTGGGTGGAAGGCAATCACGATGGCCGCGCGGCGGAGGCGCTCGGCGGCGTCACACGCGATTGCTTGACGCTTGGGGCGCTGACATTTCGGCATGAGCCGACGGGTGCGCCGGGCGAGGTCGCAGGGCATTTGCATCCATGCGCGCGGGTCGCTGGCCGCGGCGCAAGCGTCCGCCGAAGGTGTTTCGCGACGGACGGCGAACGGCTGGTGATGCCCGCGTTCGGCGCATTCACGGGCGGCCTCAATGTTTGCAATGAGGCGTTCGCGTCGATCTTTCCCGATGGTGTGACGGCGCTGGTTCTGGGGCGAGACCGGGTGCTGCCAGCGCCGCGGGATCGACTGTTGCCGGATTAGATGCGGTGCAACGCGGTGGCGAGCGGAATGATCAAGCAGATGATCATGGCGCCGCCGGTGAGCACCTGGCGCAGCAACGGATACCAAGCCGGCGCGCCAGCATCGATGGCGCTGCGATGATCCCAAAGGTACTGCGCCGAGAACAACCCGGCATACGCCGCGGCAGCAGGGATCGCCGAAGGCACGAGCACGATCACCAAGGTCAATAGCCACGCGGACAGAGCAGGCGCCGCGCTCAGCGCGAGCCGCATCGCGTTTGGCGCATCGGGTGCGCGCATGATCTCAAATCCACAACGCACGCCTCCAAGAAACGACAACAAGAGCGCCGCGTAGATCGAAAATGCGAGGACCGCCAAATGCGCTGTGCCGCGGTGCTGCGAGAGAGAGACCAGCGCCGAGACCGCCAGCGGCGCGAGGCTCAAGAAGCCCAACCTGAGCGCTGCGCGCGGGAGAAAAGGCGCGTTGCTCACGTGCGCCGGAAAAGGAAGGCCGCGACCCACCCCGCGAGCAAGGCAAGCAGGACAGTGGCGATCCCGTAGAGCCAGGAGGCGTCTGTGGCGAGCTTATGGACGTCGCGCTCGAAGCCCACGCGCTCGATTGTGATTGGAATGCGCTGCGAGGAAACGAGGCGTCCGTCCCGGAATACGAACGCGTCCGCGTTGTACTGCGCGATCGGCGCGTTGTGCGGGAGACGCACGACGGCACGGAAGAGGCCGCCTTGGTAAGTGGTCAGTCCGCCTCGGCGGTCTGGCGAAGCGCGCCCAGCGTATTCCTGGTACAAGCCCTGTTGGCGCCGCAGCCGCACGAGCGCGGCGCGATACGCTGACGGATCGGCGCCTGTCGGCACCGTACTCGCCAGCCGTGCGCTCGCTGCTGGATCAAGCCGGTAGCGCCACATCGTTTCGCGGCTCACGATTGAGCGAAGCGGGCGGTTCGACAGCACGGCGAAGAAGGAGGGCGCTTCGCTGAATCGAACGGGATCACCGTTGATCCAAAGGCCAAGGACGCGGCGTTTGCGCATTACCGTGGCTGTGTGACTCGGGCCGCGCACCACAACGACGACATCGCCGCGCCCGCGCCGATCCGGGTTCACGCCGAAAATCGTCATGTATGACCCGCGATAGTCGGAACTGACCGCGATCTGTTCCTCGGCGACGGCCGCGGGAAGATCCGATCCCACGGGCGGGGGCGTCTCTTGCGCGCGCGCTTCGGGACTCAACAGCAGCGCCAGTGCGATGATGCCCCCGCGTATCACCAGAGGCCTCCGCCGAGCACGTAGGGTTCTGCTGGAGGAACCACGAGATCCCACAGGAATTTCAGACTCGCCGCGATCAGGAGCGCGCCAAGGATCGCGCGGATTTGTTCGTTCCGAAGTCCAGCGCCGAGGCGCGCGCCCCATTGGGCGCCGAAGACCCCGCCGCCCATGAGCAACGCCGCGAGTACGAGATCGACCGTTTGGGTTCGCGCTGACTGCATGATGACGACGAGCGAGGAGACGACCAAGACCTGAAACAGCGACGTGCCGACCACGACGTTCGTGGGCATACGCAGCAAATAAATCATCGCCGGAATGAGAATAAACCCGCCGCCAATGCCCATGATCGCCGACAGCGCGCCGACTCCATAACCCAACGCGACCGGCGGAATAACGCTGAGATAGAGTCCTGATCGCGGAAATGCGATGCGAAACGGCAGCGTGTGCGCGATCGTGCGCGCCGGCCGCCGCAAAACGCTGACGCCTTTTGCTCCGCGACCGCGCCAAATCGCGTAGCTCTCGAACAGCATGAGCGTACCCAGCGCCGCAAGGAGCACCAGGTAGAGCATCGAGATGATGAGATCGAGCTGCCCGAGCTGAAGCAAACGCTCAAAGAGCCAGACGCCCGTTGCGCTGCCAAGTATGCCGCCGATGGACAGCAGCATGCCCATGCGCCAATCAACGCTTTTGCGACGGGTTTGCGTCATGATCCCAGAGAATGACGTGGCTGCGATTTGGCTGGCGCCGGTGGCCACCGCAACTGGCGGAGGGACCCCCAAGAACATCAGCGCTGGCGTCATGATGAAACCGCCGCCCACGCCAACCAAGCCCGATACAAAACCGACGCCGCCGCTCACCAGAAGGACAAGCAGCGCGTTCACCGTCATTTCGGCGATCGGCAGGTAGATCAAATTCCAGCTCTTCGGCTTAGCGCGGACGCTTAGCGCCTTATGAGCAGGCTCGCGCGCCCGCGCAACGTTGTTGAGCGGTTTGGGAAGACCTGTGCGCGAAAAAACGTACTAGAGCCTGTTCCGATCCGATTGAATCGGATCGGGGCTCTAGGTTTTTGTTGGTCGCATTTTCTTACGCCGAACCGGCGTCCACTTCGTCGGAAAATGCTCTAGGCGCCGCTGCGCGCCCAGGGACGCGGGCCAAACTCGCCATTCGCCGCGGCAATCGCCGCGCGGGGACGGAATGACTGCGCCCGCGCGCGCGCCTGCTGCGCCTGCATGGGCGAAAGTTGCGCTTCCAGCGCGGTTGCCCTCGCCGCCGCGTCTTGGTCGCCTTGTCTCGCCGCGACCAGGAACCAGAACAACGCCTCTGGCGCGCTCGCGTTCACGCCGCGGCCTTGCTGATAAAGGACGCCAAGGTTGTACTGGCTGTCGGCGACGCCGAGTTCCGCCGCCTGACGGAACCAGCGAAACGCCGCCGCCTCGTCGAGCGGCGCGCCTTCGCCGCGCGCGAAGTACACTCCGAGGTCGTGCATCGCGCGCCGGTTGCCCGCCGCAGCGGCTCGTTCCGTCCATTGACGCGCAACGACAAGATCAACCGGGACGCCTTCGCCGCGCTCATAGAGCTTCGCCAGACGATATTGCGCCATTGGGAAGCCGCGGTCCGCGGCGCGGCGCAACATGGTGACGCCCTCTTGCGTTTGGCCGCCAGAGATCATCTGCAGCGCCAATTCATATTGGGCGGTCAGGTCGCCGGCTTGCGCTGCTTGCTGAAGCGTGGCGCCGCGCGGAGCGAGCGGGCCGGCGACGACGGCGTTAGCGGGCTGCGATGTTGCGGGCGCTTGCGCGAGCGGCACCGCGGGATCAACCGCGCCGCCATCGCTCGGCGCTTCCGATGGAGCGGGCGCAGCGGTCTCAGCGGACCGTGGTTGCGTTTCGGGTTGCGCTTGAGGTTGCGGCGCCGTCGACGGCGCGGTGGTTGGCCGGTGCGAAACATACCAAGCCCCACCGGCAAGGCCGAGAGCGATCGCGCTTGCGGCCCCCCAAAGGATGATCCGACTTGATCCCCGCAGGCTCAACATGGGGGTCGGGCCCGGCTCGACACGAGTCCGGGGCAAAGATTGCGCCTGCGCGGCTTTGCGCGCGGCCGCGAGGTAATCGACGCGGGATGGCGGCGTGTCCGCCATGGGCGTTTCCGCCAGCGGGACGTCAGATGCGGAGAAGATGTTTTCTCCGAGCGGCACATCGCTGTCGGACAGCGCAACGGCGGGAGGCGCTTCGTCCTGCTGAAGCGCCGTCATGCTCTCTTCCGGAAGCCAGAATGGCTCATCGTCCTGCGGCGGCGGCGCTACCGCCTCCGCCTCCGCCTCCGCCTCCGCGAGATCGTCAACAAGCAGGTCATCATCAATCGTCCGCGGCGGTGACGAGTCTTGTCTCGGGGACTCTCGGTCCTCTTCGTGCTTCGCCTCGTCCTCGATCAGGAGATCGTCGACGTCGTCAGATGCATACAGATCGTCATCGTCGGACGGAGTTTCCTGCTGCGGCGGCAATGGCGCCGCGCGCATCGGCTGCGCCGCCTGCATGGGGGAAGGGGCGAGTGGCGTTGTGTCAGCGTCGCCGTCAACGTCGCCGAAATCGGATCCGAAGCTCTCAAAGTCGCCCAGCCGCCGCGCCGGCGTTGGGATTGTCATGGCGGGTTCTGGTTCCAGCGGCGCGTGAGCGCTTTCATATTGCTGGAGCTTCGAGGCGACGCTGGTCACGGCCTTCTGCACCGGCGCGATGGCTTCCGCGGACCGTTCCTCCGCCTCGGCCAAGCGCTGCATGATGGAACTTATGGCGTCATTGACGCGAGAACTCGATCGCTCTTCGCTGTCGACCATGCGCTCGCTGAGTTCGCGCGTCAGAGTCTCGTGACGTTGGCTGAAGCGTTCCGCCATGCGCGCGACCTGCTCGCCAACGTGCTCGATCGCCTGCGCGCTTCGCGCCTCCACCGCCCCGACGCGCTCTTCAAGGCGTTCGGACAAGCGGCCCACTTCGATTCCCACGCGGTCGAAGCCCGCCGCCTCACGCCGTTCGATGTCGTCGAAGCGCGCTTCCAGCGTTGACGCCATGCGCGTGAGCTCCTCGCGCACCGCCGCCGCCGCCGCGTCATCGTTGCGCGCTTCGACTGCGCGAAGACGCTTGTCGACCGATTCCGACATACGCTTGATCTCAAGCGATATCGCTTCAATGGTTTGGGCTTGTCGACGTTCCGCTGCGGCCAACCGCCGATTGACGTCGGTCAGTGCATCTTCGAACGCGCCGTTATCGACGGCGCTGTCGAGCCGTTCCGCCAACTCCTCACGAACGCCGCCGACGATTTGGTTCACCGATTGCGCCATGGTGTCGAGCCGCTGCTCAAGCATGGCGCGAAGCGCTTCTGTTTCCTCCGCGCCGACCCCGCGCTCGACGCGCGCGCTCAACGATGAAACGGTCTCCTCAAGCGTGCGAATGGCTGTGTTGGCGGTGGATTCCGTCTCCGCTAGCCGTTCGGCCAACCGCTGAAGTGCGTTGTCGACGGCTTCGATCTTGGCGGGCTTCACGGTCGACGTTTCAATGTGCGCGACGCGCGCCTCGAACGCGGCAAGCGCGTCCGCGACCGGGTTTGCGTCGGTTCTTACCTCCAACGCACGCAAGCGTTCTGCGATATCCTGTTGCGCGTGACGGATGTCCGTCAGGTCGCCGCCTCCCGCGACGTCCTCGACTTGCTTGACCCGCGAGGCGAGCGTCAATTGCGTGTTTCGCAGGTCGGCGATCGCCGCTCCAGCGGCTTGCCGCAGCCCCGCCGTCGCTTCGCGGGCGTTCGCTTCGGCGCGTTCGATGCGCGCGATCAGGGCGGCCTGGTCTGCCTTGAGTTGGTCGACGTTTCCAACGCGTTTCGCGATCTCGCCCTCAAGGCGCACGACTTCCTCAAGCAGCGCTTCGCGCGTGCCGCGTGTCTCAATCGCGCTTTCCTCGCGAACGTCAGCCACGGCACCTTCGATCGCGCGGCGCATCGACTGTTCGCTTTCAGCGAGACGGCTACTCAACTGCTCCTGCAGCGCGTGCAACTCGCGGACCGCGTCGGCGGAAGCCGCTCCGGCTTGGTGCGCCGCTTCTTCCGCAACGGCGCGCGCCTCCGAAAGCGTCTGCGCGACTTCGGCGTCCTTGTTTTCAAGCTCGGCGCTGAGATAAGCCGCCGCTGCTTCAGCGCGGCGGGCGATTTCGTTGGCGGCGGCGACTTGGCCCTCAAGCCGCTCACGGGCGGCGTCCGTGTGGTCGAGGCGACCGCTGAGCGTCTGGCCCGCGAGCCGAAACTGTTCCATCGCTTGCGCAAGACGCTCCGCCGCCTCGCTCGACATCGCTTCCGCATCGTCGATGCGCGCAGACAAGCCAAGCACTGAACGATCAATCGTCGACACCGCGCGATCCAGGCCGGTGACGGCGAGTTGCATGCGCCGTTCTATCGACTCGATCTTCTGCGCCAAACGAGCGGGATCAGCGCTGCGGCTGTCGCCGACCTGCCAATCATTGCCTTCTTGCTCGGAGGCGCTTGCGTCAGCGTAGCGGAACGCACGACCGCGTGGCGGTGTTGGTTGTTGGCCGGTGGGCGTGCTCGGCGCCGCGCCAGAAAGCGCTTGGTTCAAATACTCAGAGAGGCTCATGCCCTGGCGCGCGGCAGCCTCACGCGCCGCTTCACGGACTTTCGGGTCAATGCCCTTTACGCTCCAGCCTTGCGCGCTCATGATCGCCCTCGCCGCGTATCAAGTCGCGCATGCGCGCAACCCTACGCTCAACCCCAGACGCGAAACTCAAGAGATTCGAGAATCGCCCACGTTCCAGGAGTTTCGATCAAAGTGGGCCGCATGTTAATGGCGAGTAAAATGGTAAACGAGGATAAGTCATGAGCGAACCGCCACGCCATTACGGCGCCGAAACGCAAAGCGCGCATTATCTTCGCGGACTGGGCGGCGAAAAACCTGACATCCCGACGAGTTTTGACGCCATCGAGGCGCGCGCGAGAGAGGCGATGGCGCCGGAAGCGTGGGCCTACACCGCAGGCGGTGCGGGTTTGGAGAGCACCATGGACGCGAACCGCCGCGCGTTCGAGCGCTTTCCAATCGCACCGCGCATGCTGAGCGGCGCGGGCGAACGTGATCTCGGCTGCGAAATATTCGGAGCGCGTGTCGCCGCACCCCTGTTCTCGTGCCCGATCGGCGTCTTGGAGATGATGCATCCTGAGGCGGACCTCGCCGTCGCCCGTGCCATGGCTCGCCTGAACCTGCCGATGGTGATCTCGAGTCAGGCTTCAAGGCCGATGGAGGAGATCGCGCGGGCCAATGGCGATGGTCCGCGGTTTTATCAGCTGTATTGGGGCAAGTCAGACGCGATCGCCGAGAGCTTCGTGAGGCGCGCGGAGGCGTGTGGCTGCAAAGCAATCTTCATCACGCTCGACACCACGATCTTGGGATGGCGGCCCAGGGATCTCGACCTCGGATTTCTGCCGTTCCTGCAAGGTAAGGGTATTGCGCAATACACCTCCGACCCGGCCTTCCGGGCCATGCTTCCGCAAGCGCCTGAGGATAACCCAATGGCGGCGGCCGTGCATTTCACGCAGGTGTTTTCCGATCCGGGGTTGGACTGGGCGCGCATCGCGCAGATCAGATCCTGGACGAAGCTTCCCGTGGTTTTGAAGGGCGTCATGCGCGCCGACGACGCGCAAAAGGCGGTGTCGGAGGGGTACGAGGGCATCATGGTGTCTAACCACGGCGGCCGGCAGGTGGACGGTGGGCAGGGGGCGCTCGATGCATTGTCGGCGATCGTTCGGGCTGTCGCGGGCCGTGCGACGGTGCTCTTCGACAGCGGCGTGCGGTGCGGAGCTGACGTGTTCAAGGCGCTGGCGCTCGGCGCGCGCGCCGTCGGTGTCGGCCGGCCTTACGTTTACGGCCTCGCACTGCGCGGCGAGGAGGGTGTGGCGGCGGTGCTCGAGTACCTGCTCGCCGAGCTCGATATCACGATGGCGCTGACGGGGTGTGAAAAAACTAATGAAATATCAGAACGTTGCTTGGTTGGCCTGTAAAATTGATGACGGGGGCGTCAACTTGTATTGACGTGAACGTAAGCGTCACGTATCGATCCCGAAAAGAGAAATTTCGCGAAGGCGAGTTTCCTTGGGAGGTCTGACGCCATGAGCACAAGTGAGCGCACGTACACAATTTCCCAGCTGGCGCGCGAATACCAGGTTACCCCGCGCGCGCTGCGGTTCTATGAGGACAAGGGTCTCCTCACGCCGCGCCGCGAGGGTATGAACCGGGTTTATTCACATCGGGATCGCGCCAAGCTGCAATTGATTTTGCGGGGCAAGCGCGTCGGTCTTTCACTCATTGAAATCAAGGAAATCCTCGATCTGTACAAGGTCGACCAGCGCGCGCAGGCGCAGACCGCGCTCAAGCGCTTCAGGTCGCGCATCGCGGCGCTGGAGGAGCAACGCAAGGACGTCGACGCCGCCATCGAGGCCTTGCATGCCGGGGTTCGAAGGGCGGAGGCGTTCTTGTCCAAGCCGGCGGCGCCTGCCGCGGTAGGAGCGGCGCGCGCGTTTGAAAAAGAGGCGAAGAAGCGTCTCGAAGACGCGCGCTAAGCGTTCTAGATAGTCTTCGATTATCTGGGAGACGTTCATGCCGTCTTACAAAGCGCCATTGCGCGAATATCGTTTTCTCCTCAACGACGTTTTGGAGATCGATCGCTACTCAAATCTGCCGGGTTTCTCCGATGCGCCAATCGATGTGATCGATCAGGTGCTCGAAGAGGGCGCAAAGTTCTGTGAAGGCGTGTTGGCGCCGTTGAACAAGGTCGGCGACGAACATGGCTGTGTACGTGGCGACGACGGCTCGGTGACGACGCCGCCTGGATTCAAGGCCGCCTATAAGCAGCTGGTGGACGCAGGCTGGCCATCGCTCTCGAGCGATCCAGCCTATGGCGGTCAAGGGCTGCCGCACATCGTGGCTCTGGCGTGGAGCGAGATGGTGTCGTCCGCCAACATGGCGTTCGGCATGTATCCGGGCTTGAGCCACGGCGCCTACGAGGCGATCCATCAGCACGGCAGCGACGCGCAGAAACAGATGTATCTGCCCAAGCTCGTCACGGGCGAGTGGACCGGCACCATGAACCTGACCGAGCCGCACTGCGGCACCGATCTCGGCATGTTGCGCACCAAGGCGATCCCGCAGGCCGATGGCAGTTACCGCATCAGTGGCCAGAAGATATTTATTTCAGCCGGTGAACACGATCTCGCGTCGAACATCATCCACTTGGTGCTGGCGCGCATCGAGGGCGCGCCGCAAGGAACCAAGGGCATCTCGCTCTTTATCGTGCCGAAATACCTAGTGAACGCCGATGGTTCGCTTGACGCGCGCAACGGCGTTGTGTGCGGCAAGATCGAAGAGAAAATGGGCATCCACGGCAATTCGACGTGCGTGCTCAACTACGACGATGCCGTCGGCTATCTGATCGGTCAGGAGAACAAGGGCCTGATGGCCATGTTCACAATGATGAACGTGGCGCGACTGGGCGTGGGCTTGCAGGGGCTGTCTCAGTCGGAAGTCGCCTACCAGAACGCCGTGACCTACGCGAAGGACCGAATCCAGGGTCGCTCGATCACCGGCGCCAAGAATCCAAACGGTCCCGCCGATCCCATCATCGTGCATCCCGACATCCGCCGCATGCTGATGGACGCCAAGGTCTTCAACGAAGGCGCGCGCGCTTTCACCTTCTGGACCGCGCTTTATGGCGATCTGCTGCACGCATCACCCGATGAAAAAGTGCGGGAGAAGGCGGAAGACTACATGGGTCTGATGACGCCCGTCATCAAAAGCTACTTGACGGACAAGGGCTACGCGAACGCCACCAATTGCCAGCAGGTCTATGGCGGCCACGGTTTTATCGAAGAATGGGGCATGAGCCAGTTCGTGCGCGATGCACGGATCACCATGATCTACGAGGGCGCTAACGGCATCCAGGCGCTGGATCTGGTCGGCCGCAAATTGGGGGCTAATGGCGGCCGTGCGATCTTTGCGTTCTTCAAGGAGATCGACGAATTCCTCGAAGCGCACGAAGGCGACGGCGATCTGAAGCCTTTCGTCGATGGCGTGAAAACCGCGAAGGCGCAGCTGCAAGATGGCGCGATGTGGCTGATGCAGAACGGCATGACTAATTTCGATAACGCTGGCGCCGCGAGTCACGACTTCTTGAATTTGTTCGGCGTGGCGGCGTTGTCCTACATGTGGGCTCTGCAGGCGAAAGCCGCACTCGCCGCGAAAAAAAGTGGCGGAGCAGGCGATCCATATTACGACACTAAGCTCGCCACGGGACGCTACTTCCTGGCGCGCGTGCTTCCAGAAGCAGGCATGCATTTGGCGAAGCTGAAAACCGGCGCCGAGCCGGTGATGGCGCTGAGCGCCGAGAACTTCTGATGTCTCAGCGCACCCAACTTTCGTCATTCCGGGGCTCGCGAAGCGAGAACCCGGAACCCAGGGGCAAACGAGACGGTCTGCGACCCCCCGGGTTCCGGATCGCGCTCCGCGCGTCCGGAATGACGGTTGTTGTTGGTGCGGAGTCGCAGCCATGAGCGCATACACCGCAACCCTCACCTGGAAGCGCGGCGACCAGGTGTTCACTGACGCCAAATATTCGCGCGGCCATGAAATTGCGTTCGACGCCGGCTTTTCGGTGATCGGCTCC
>ERZ761602.469-NODE-469-length-88245-cov-15.647432_pt1 | contig 88245 bp, 65 predicted proteins | sample MGYA00512165_ERZ761602 | MGnify/ENA primary metagenome ERZ761602 (study PRJEB28899, sample SAMN02445085) | bioreactor sludge metagenome | biome: EBPR sludge; isolation source: Thorneside wastewater treatment plant | place: Australia: Brisbane, Thorneside...
CCCGCCGCATCCGCATCCCTACTCGAACACCCTCTCGAGCTCCCGCTTCATCACCTGCGCCTTGCCGGCACTCTGCAGCCCCTTCACGAGCGCGAGCGTGAACAGCACCTTCACGATGATCCCCTTCATGAGCGATGCGGGGTCGTCGTAGGCGCCGAAGAGCTGGATCGCCCAGAAGAAGATGAGGCCGGTCGTGAGGCAGAGGCGCGGCTTGCGCGGCACGTAGTACGCGAGCCCGAGGAAGACGCCGAGGATGAAGACGTCGAGGGAGAGGGCGATGTTGCGGGTGGTGGAATCCCAGGCGTCGCGCTGGAGGATCTGGATGAGGAGGACGTCGAAGACGACCATCAGGATCCCGACCACGATGAGCGCGTTGCGGGCGGAGCGGAGCTCCTTGGTCATCTCGGCGCGGAGCTGTGCGTTGTCAGCGTTCATGCGCCCTGTATCGTGGGTGCGCGCCGCCGGTTGCGTGCGGACCGCGAGATCGTGCAAGTCCGTGCTATCAGACGGACATGCGCACCGCGGCCGTCGCCCTCGCCGTCTCGCTCTCCCTGCTCGGCTGCAAGAAGAAGAGCGACGACGCCAGGGGCGGAAGCGGCGCGTCCGGCGCGTCCGCGTCGAGCGCGACCGGGCCGTGCACCGGCGCCAAGGCGCACGGGCCGCTGGCCTGGTTCGAGGACGACTACGCGGCCGCGCTCGCGTGCGCGAAGGCGACGCGGCGGCCGCTCGTGATCGACATGTGGGCGCCGTGGTGCCACACGTGCATCTCGATGCAGACGACCGTGCTGCAGGACGCGTCGTTGCAGCCGTTCGCCGACCGCTTCGTCTTCCTCGCGGTCGACACCGATCGGGAGCAGAACGCCGCCGTCGTCGCCAAGCTGCCGCTGCAGAACTGGCCGACCTTCTTCGTGCTCTCGCCCGACGACGAGAGCGTGCACGAGCGCTGGCTCGGCGCCGCGTCGATCGAGCAGTTCCGCACGCTGCTGAAGGACGGCGAGGCCGCGTACCTCGCGACGCGCGACGGCGCCGCGCTCGATCCGCTCCTGGCCCAGCTGCGCGCCGGCAACCAGGCGGCGACGCGCAAGGACTGGCCGGCGGCCGCCGGCGCCTGGCGCGAGGTCATCGCCAGCGCGCCGGCCGACTGGCCGCGGCGCAGCGACGTGCTCGTGTCGCTCATCTCGGCGCTGTGGAAGGCCGACGACGTGCCGGGGTGCCTCGACCTCGCGCTCGCCCGCGCCGGCGAGACCGGCAACACCGCCAACGCCACCGACTTCCTGGTCTGGGCGCTCATGTGCGCCGGCGACGAGGCCGCCCTGCCGGCCAAGGCCACGGCCGTGCGCGAGCTCGCGGTCGCGCGGCTCACGCCGCTGGTCGACGATCCGGCGGCCCCGCTGTCGATCGACGACCGCGCCGACGCGATGATGAACCTGCGCAACGCGCTCGACGCGCTCGGCAAGAAGGAGGAGGCCAAGGCGGTCGCCGAGCGCTCGCTCGCGTACCTCGCCGACGCGGCGGCCAGGGCGCCCGACGCGTGGACGGCGTCGACCCACAACTGGCCGCGCGCCGAGGTGCACGTGTGGCTCGGCCGCGGCCTCGAGCTCGTGCCCGCGCTCGAGAAGAGCACCGCCGATCTCCCGACGGAGTACGACCCGCCGTACCGGCTGGCGTGGGTGCTCATGAAGTCGGGCGAGCCGGCGAAGGCGCGCCCCTGGGCGGAGAAGGCGGCCTCGCTCGCGTACGGCGCGCGCAAGGTGCGCGTCGTCGGCCTGCTCGTCGAGGTGCAGAAGGCGATCGGCGACGCGGCCGGCGAGCGCGCCGCGCGCACCGAGCTGGTCAAGGTGCTCGCGTCGCTGCCGCCCGAGCAGGCACAGCCCGAGGCGCTCGCGAAGGCGAAGGCCGAGCTCGCCGCGATGGACGCACCCGCGCCTCCGCCCGGCGTGGTGAACTGATGTCGTCGCCGGCTTCGTCGGGCTCGCCGGTCTCCATCGACACGCTGCTCGCCCAGGGCGCGATCGCCCACGACCGCGAGAGCGGCGCCGTCGCGCCGGCGATCCACCCGGCGACCACGTACGCGCGCGACGAGGCGTATCGCCTGCCATCGCCGCGCGTGTACAGCCGCGACGACAACGCGACCACCGAGCCCGCGGAGGCGCTCCTCGCGGCGCTCGAGGGCGGCGCCGGCGCGCTGACCTTCGCGTCGGGCATGGCCGCGGCCGCGGCCGTCTTCCAGACGCTCGCGCCTGGTGATCACGTCGTCGCGCCCCGGGTCATGTACTGGGCGTTGCGCGGCTGGCTCCTCGACTTCGGCGCGCGCTGGGGCGTCGCCGTCGACCTCGTCGACACCCACGACCTCGACGCGCTGCGCGCCGCCGTGCGCCCCGGCGCCACCAGGCTCGTCTGGCTCGAGACGCCGGCCAACCCCACCTGGGACGTCACCGACATCGCCGCCGCCGCGCAGCTCGCGCACGACGCGGGCGCGCGCCTCGCCGTCGACTCGACGGCCGCGACGCCCGTGCACACGCGACCGCTCGCGCTCGGCGCCGACCTCGTCATGCACTCGGCGACGAAGTACCTCAACGGCCACTCCGACGTGATCGGCGGCGCGCTCGTCACCCGCGCGCTCGACGAGCCGTGGCAACGCCTGCGCGCGCACCGCCGCACCGCCGGCGCCGTGCTCGGCCCCTTCGAGGCCTGGCTCCTCCACCGCGGCATGCGCACGCTCGCGGTGCGCGTCCGCCGCCAGAGCGCGTCGGCGATGCACGTCGCGACCGCGCTCGAGGGCCACCCCGCCCTCGCGGCCGTCCTCTACCCCGGCCTGCCCTCGCACCCGCACCACGCGGTCGCCGCGCGCCAGATGGCGGGCGGCTTCGGCGGCATGCTCTCGCTCCGCGTCCACGGCGGCGCCCCCGCCGCGCTCGCGGTGGCCGGACGTCTGCGGCTCTTTGCCCGCGCGACCTCGCTCGGCGGCGTCGAGTCGCTCGTCGAGCACCGCGCGTCGGTCGAGCCGCCTGACTCGCCGGTCCCCAAGGATCTGCTGCGCGTCTCGATCGGCCTCGAGGATCCCGACGAGCTCACGGCCGACCTGCGCGCCGCGCTCGAAGCGCGTTGAGCCCGCCGACCGGGAGGCGCATGCTCTCCGCATGCGACGGCGCCTCTCGCTCGGCCTCGTGATCGTGATGAACGCGTGCGGGGGCGGCGGCGACGGCGGCGGCGCCGACGGCGCGACCGACGACGGAAGGGTTGGCGACGGCGACGAGCCGATCGACGGGCCGATGAACGACTGCGGCCTCCCCTCGTGCAGCGGCGGCGGCGACGGGCCGCGGATCGGCCCCTGCCCCTCGTTGCCCGCGGACCACGTGTTCAACACGCGGATCGACGCGCTCCCCGTGCACCCGGACAGCGACGCGTTCATCGCGACGATCGGCGGGACCCGGCGCCTCCACCTCGATCTCGGCACGCAGACCGACCCGCAGGCCGCCGACTACTACGGCATCCCGTACAACCTCGTCGACGGCGGCGCGTTCACGTGGCCGAGCGTGGCCTACGCCTCCACCGATCCCGATCTGTCGTGGAATCCGCGCCCCGAATCGGACTGCGCGACCGGCACCAGCCACACGTTCGTCCAGCCGTGCACGGCGGCGGCGGCGCCCGTGCCGCTCCTCCCGATCCCGGCGAGCCCGCTGGTGGAGGGCGGCATCAACACCGCCGCGAACCACATGCCGTACGGCGATCACCACATCCTCGTCGTCGACACGGCGACGTGCTGGCTGTGGGAGACCTATCACTCGTACTTCACCGGCGGCGCGTGGAACATCTTCGGCTCGGCGGCGTTCGACCTCCGCTCGAACGCGCTTCGCCCCGCCGGCTGGACCTCGGCCGACGCCGCCGGCTTCCCGATCCTGCCGCTGCTCCTCCGCGCCGACGAGGCGTCGACCGGCTCCATCCGCCACGCGCTCCGCTTCACGATCCAGTCGAACAAGATCCGGATCGGCTACGTGTGGCCGGCGCGCCACCTCACCTCCAACGGCACGACGTCGACGAGCCTGCCGTCGATGGGTCAGCTCTTCCGCCTGAAGGCGAGCTACCAGATCCCGGCGAGCTACACGCCGCAGGCCCGCGCGATCCTGCAGGCGATGAAGACGTACGGCATGTACATCGCCGACGGCGGCTCGGACATGTACGTCCAGGGCGAGCCGAGCGCGGCGTGGCAGTCGCAGACGATCAGCCAGGTGCAGTCGGTCGAGGCGTCGAGCTTCGAGGCCGTCGACCTCGCGCCGATCATGGCGCGCGCCGGCTGGGACGTGGACTCGGGTCGCGTCCCGCCGCCCTGAACACGTGGTGAAGGCGCTACGCCGTCGCCGACTTCTGCAGCAGGTACGTGCGGATCAACTCGTCGAGGTCGCCGTCGAGGACGTCGTCGACGCGGCTGGTCTTCAGATCGGTGCGGTGGTCGGCGACCTGCTGGTACGGGAAGAGCACGTAGCTGCGGATCTGCGAGCCCCACTCGATCTTGAGCCGGGCCTTGGCCTCCTCGGCGGCCTTGGCCTCGCGCTTGGCGACCTCGTACTCGTACAGGCGCGCGCGCAGGAGCTTGAACGCCCGATCCTTGTTGGCGTGCTGGCTGCGCTCGTTCTGGCACTGCACGACGATGCCGGTCGGGTTGTGCGTGATGCGCACCGCCGAGTCGGTCTTGTTGACGTGCTGGCCGCCCGCGCCGCCGGCGCGGTAGGTGTCGATGCGCAGGTCGGCGTCGTTGATCTCGACCTTGATGTCGTCGTCGATGTCGGGCGTCACCCGGATCGCGGCGAACGACGTCTGGCGCCGGCCCTGCTGGTCGAAGGGCGACACGCGCACCAGGCGGTGCACGCCGTCCTCGGCCTTGAGGAGGCCATAGGCGTAGTCGCCGTCGACCATGATGGTCGCGCCCTTGATGCCGGCCTCCTCGGCGAACGTCTCCTCGAGCACCTCGGTCTTCCAGCCCTTGCGCTCGCAGTAGCGCAGGATCATGCGCAGGAGCATGTGGGCCCAGTCGCTAGCGTCGACGCCGCCAGCGCCCGCCGAGACCTCGAGGATGGCGCCCGACGCGTCGAACTCGCCTGGCAACATGCGCTTGAACTCGAGATCGTCGAGGGCGACCCTCGCCTTCTCGATCATCTGGGCCGCTTCCTTGCCCGACGGCTCGTCGCTCGCCTCCTCGGCGAGCTCGAGCAGGACGAGCGCGTCCGAGAGCGCCCCGACCTGCACGTCGTAGGCGCCGACCAGGTTCTTGAGGCGCTTCTGCTCCTTGAGCAGCGCCTGCGCTCGCTCGGGCTTGTCCCAGAAGCCCGGCTCGCCGGACAGGTGCTCGAGCTCCTCGATCCTCAGACGTTTTGGATCGAGGTCAAAGCAACCTCCGGAGCGACTCGGCTTTGTCCGAGAGCTCCTTCACCTGGCGACGCAGCGCCTGGCCATCGACCGACTCGAGCGACATGACGCGCGTCTATACCCTGTCGCGGCGCAGCTTGACAAGGTCGCCGGATCCGACCTTGCCCAGCGGCACGGGGTAATTGCCCGTGAAGCAAGCGGAACAGTAGCCGGCGCCGCAGCCCGTGCCGTCCGGCGCCGCCCCGGCGCCCACCGCCGCCATCATGCCCTCGTGGGTCAGGTAGCCGAGCGAGTCGCAGGTCACGTAGCGCACGATCTCCTCGAGCGAGTGCGAGGCGGCGACCAGCTCGCTGCGCGTCGGCGTGTCGATGCCGTAGTAGCAGGGGTTGGTCGTCGGCGGCGCCGAGATGCGCAGGTGGACTTCGCGCGCGCCGGCGGCGCGCAGCATCTTGACGATCTTGCGCGACGTCGTGCCGCGCACGAGCGAGTCGTCGACGACGACCACGCGCTTGCCGTCGACCACCGAGCGCACCGGCGACAGCTTGAGCCGGACGCCGAAGTGGCGGATCGAGTCCTGCGGCTCGATGAACGTCCGGCCGACGTAGTGGCTGCGGATGAGGCCCAGCTCGAAGGGGATGCCCGACTGCTTGGCGTAGCCGATCGCCGACGGCACGCCCGAGTCCGGCACCGGGATGACGACGTCGGCCTCCGCGGGCTGCTCCTCGGCGAGGCGCATCCCCATCTTCTCGCGGGCGCGGTAGACGCTCTTGCCGTTCACGAGGCTGTCCGGGCGCGCGAAGTAGACGTGCTCGAACACGCAGAAGTGCGTCGGCGCGTCGTCGGGCGTCTGCAGGCGAAAGCTGCGCAGGCCGCCGCCGTCCACGACGACCAGCTCGCCCGGCTCGACATCACGGATGTACTCCGCCTCGATGAGGTCGAACGCGCTCGTCTCCGACGACAGCACGTACCCGTCCTTCAGCCGGCCGATCACCAGCGGGCGGAAGCCGTTGGGATCGCGCACGCCGATGAGCCGGTCGTCGGCGAGGACGACCAGCGAGTACGCGCCGCGCACCTGCTTGAGCGCCGAGAGCAGGCGCTGCACCGGATCGAACTCCGGGACCTTGGCCATCAGGTGGACGATGACCTCGGTGTCGCTCGTGGTCTGGAAGATCGAGCCCGCCGCCTCGAGCCGCGTGCGCAGCTCCTCGGCGTTCACCAGGTTGCCGTTGTGGGCGATCGCGACCGACCCGCCGGCGTAGTCGAACAAGAACGGCTGCGCGTTGCGCAGCTCCGAGCTGCCCGCGGTGGAGTAGCGGACGTGGCCGATCGCGGCGGCGCCGGGGAGTCGCCCCAGGGTCTTCTGGTCGAAGACGTCGGACACGAGGCCCATGCCGACGTGGCGGCGCAGGCTCCGGTCACCGGCGACGACCCCTGCCGATTCTTGCCCGCGGTGCTGGAGCGCGTGCAGCCCCAGGTACGCGATGTTGGCGGCCTCGTCGTGTCCGTGGATACCGAAGATGCCGCACATGGCCCCTCTGGTACCACGCCGGTCTGAACCGGCCAAGCCCGCCCGGTGGTGAGGGAGATGTCGGTGATCGCCCGAAACCTTGTGCGTTCCCGAGACTTGCCCGACAATGTGCGCCAGTGGTTGCGAAGGTCCTCTGGCGCGACGCCCAAGGCATCGAGGGCACGATCGAGCTCGGTGCCGGCGAGATCAAGATCGGCCGCGCCATGGACTGCGCGATCCGCACCGACGACGCCATGGTCTCGCGGCATCACGCGCGGCTCATCTGGGGCGGCGGCGGCTACGTGCTCGAGGATCTCGGCAGCGCCAACGGCGTCTTCTATCAGGAGCAGAAGGTCCAGAGCCACCTGCTCAAGCACGGCGACGCCGTGCGCTGCGGCAGCCTGTGGCTGCGCTACGTCGACACCGCGCAGCTCGGCGCGGACGCCGGCTCGCAGCCGGCACCAGCGCCGGCGCCAGTCTCGCACCAGCCAGCGCCCCACGCGGCCCCCATGATGCAGCACCCGGGCATGGGCGCGACGCAGGCGCACAGCCCGACCAACCAGGCGATGCAGGCGGTGAGCGCGCAGCAGCTCGCCGGGCTCAACGTGCAGCCGCTCTCGGCGCCTCCGCCGGGCGCGCCGGGCTCGCCCCAGGCGATGGCGGCGGCGCAGCCGGCGTCGGCGCCAGGCGGCGGCAAGCCCGGCGAGGCCGACGAGGAGATCCGCCGCCTGCGCCGTCGTCTCGAACAGCTCCAGGCCGAGCTCCGCGTCTATCGCGGCGGCAAGGTCGGCGCCGAGAAGGCGCGCAAGATGGAGGACGTCGAGAACGACATGGCGATGATGGAGGTCGAGGTCGAGAAGCTGCGCGGGCGCGTGAAGGAGCTCGAGGACCAGATCGCGCGCGAGGGCGGCAGCGTGAAGGTGCAGCGCGCCGTCGAGATCCGCGGCAAGGCCGCCGAGATCGTGACCTCGCTCAACGACGTGCTCTCGAGCCTGCGCATCGAGGTGATGGCGGCCGAGGGCGAGTTCGACCAGTACTCGCACACGATCCCGCGCGCCTCGTTCGAGCTCATCCGCCAGTCGATGAAGGAGGCCGCCTCCAACGTCGATCAGGCGCGCGATCTGCTCCGTCAGCTGCGAGAAGTCGCGGGCTGACGATCGCGCTACGGTGGCGCCATGGCGACATGGCTCATCACAGGCGCGGGACGCGGCATCGGGCTCGAGCTGGCGCGGCAGCTGCGCGGGCGCGGCGACGACGTCATCGGGACCGTACGCGACGCGGACAAGGCGGGGGCGCTGCGCGAGCTCGGCGCGCGCGTCGAGCTCGTCGACGTGGCCGATCCGTCGGCGATCGACGCGCTCGGCGAGCGGATGCGCGGTCAAGCGATCGACGTGCTGGTCAACAACGCCGGCATCGGGCGATTCGGCGGCGCGGTGAAGGATCTGACCTCGGAGGAGCTGCATCGCTACATGGCGGTCAACGCGATCGGACCGATCCTCGTCGTGCGCGCGCTCCTGCCCTGCCTGCGCGCCGGCGAGCGGAGGACGATCGCGTCGATCACGAGCCTCATGGGCTCGATCGCCGACAACGGCAGCGGCGGCGCGTACGGTTATCGCGCGAGCAAGGCGGCGCTCAACATGCTCAACGCGAGCCTCGCGCTCGAGCTGCGCGGTGAGGGCTTCACCTGCCTGGTCCTCAACCCCGGCTGGGTCAAGACCGACATGGGCGGCGCGCGCGCGCCCACGCCCGTCGACGTGAGCGTGCGCGGCCTGCTCGCCGTCATCGACGGCGCGTCACCCGAGGTGACCGGCCGCTTCTTCGATCACGACGGCAAGTCGCTGCCCTGGTGAGCGCTCGGTCGTCGCGATCTCTGGCCAGACGATCGATCTGAACGTGAGGGCAGCGGCGATCGAGGTCTTCCCGCGGCGAGCGAGGATGCCCGCCAGCGAGGCGGTGGGAGGGACCCGAGCCGGAGCGTACTCACGTACGTGAGGACGAGGGAGGGGCCCACCAACGAAGCTGGCGGGCACCGCAGCCGGCGCCTCCGCGATCAGGCCGCCCTAGCTGGGATCCAGTCGAGGCCGAACCAGAAGACGCCGTGCGCGACGGTGAGGACGAAGGCGAGCCAGAGCGTCGCGCGGATCCCGTCGATCACGAGCCACTTCTTCTTCTCGGTGATCCGTAGCGTCGCGACGAGGAAGCCGAGGTTGATGAAGAGCGGCATCGCGAACCACGCGGCGCCGAACGTGGCGAGGTTGAGCAGCGGCTCGAGCAGCCAGTACATGCCCACGTTCATGAGGCCGAAGAGGCCCGCCACCAGCGGGATGGCCCAGCGCGGCTCGATCTTGATCTTGGGGTTCCTGCGGGCGACGACGAAGAAGACCGCGACGAACCCCAGGAGGCGGATACCGAGCTTCAGGAGGAGCCAGGTCATGACCGGGAAGATGGCACCTAACGACCTGAAGTGCCAGGGATGTCGCGGACATCGCCACACTCCCGTGATACTTGTCGACATGCAGTTACATTTGTTTGGACATTTGTACATGAAACATTACATTTGTATCCATGGCCCCTGCGCGCCGCTCCACCCTCAGCCGCCGACGTCGTCGCGAGGTGTGGCTCGGGCTGACGGGTCTGGCGGCGGCACTCGCGGCGCTTCCGCTCCCGACGCACGCGCATAGCCCCGAGCTGGGCGCCACCCTGGCCATCGCCTCGATCGCGCTGCTGACCGGCCACCGCTGGGGGCTCGCGGTGCTCGTGGTCGCCGAGATCTTCCTCATCGGCGCGCTCTACCCGACCGCGTTCCTCACGTACCCGCCGAGCATCCCCGCGCTGGTGGCGGTCTTCATCAGCGTGCTCGGCGCCGTGCCCGGGCTCGCCTCGCTCGGCCGCGCGGCGGCCGAGATGGTCGAGCTCGTCGGCCTGCGCCGCACGACACGCGCGCGCCGCGTCGCGCACGCGGGGCTCCTGGCGCTCTGCGCCGTCGCCTGGCTGCTGCCGCTGGTCTGAACGCCAGTCCGGATCGCCCGGCGCCCGTTCAGCCGACCCAGGCGCGCGCGTTGTCGAAGATGCGCTGCCACGGCGACGACGACCAGGCGCGTGGACGCCACGTCGGCTGGAAGGCGCGGATCGCGCGCTCGGGGTGCGGCATCAGGATCGTGACGCGGCCCGACGGCACCGTCAGCGCCGTGATGCCGCGCGGTGAGCCGTTGGGGTTGGCGGGGTACGTGGTCGCGACCTTGCCGTGGCCGTCGACGAAGCGGGCGGCGACGAGGCCGGCCTGCTCGAGCGCGTCGAGGTCGTCGTCGGCGCGCGGCTCGACGCGGCCCTCGCCGTGCGCGACCGGGATCGGGAGGCGCGAGCCCGCCATGCCGGCGAAGAAGATCGACGGGCCCGGCGTGATCTCGACCATCGAGAGCCGCGCCTCGAACTGCTCGGAGCGGTTGCGCACGAAGCGCGGCCAGCGCTCGGCGCCGGGCACGAGCTCGCGCAGGGCCGACATCATCTGGCAGCCGTTGCACACGCCGAGCGCGAAGGTGTCGGGGCGCGCGAGGAAGCGCGTCAGCGACTCGCGCGCCGCCTTGCCGTAGAGCAGCGACTTGGCCCAGCCCTCGCCGGCGCCGAGCACGTCGCCGTACGAGAAGCCACCGACGGCGACGAGGCCGCGGAAGCGATCGAGGGCGAGCCCGCCGTGCAGGTCGGTCATGTGCACGTCGACCGCCTCGAAGCCGGCGGCGGTGAAGGCGTGGGCCATCTCGACGTGCGAGTTGCAGCCCTGCTCGCGCAGGATGGCGACCGCGGGGCGCGCGGCCCGAGGCGGGACGTTGACGAACGGCGCGGCGGGGCGCGCCTCGGGATCGAAGGTGAGCGACGCGGTGAGGCCGGGGTCGGCGGGGTCGAGGCGCGCGGCCTGCTCCTCGTCGGCGCACGCCGCGTCGTCGCGGAGCTGCGCGATCCGGTGCGTCGTGTCCGACCAGATCGCGCGCAGGTCGTGGCGCGAGCGATCGAGGAGCGTGTCGCCGGTGTCGGTGCGGACGACGATACGGTCGCCGGGGCGAGCGGTCGCCGCGATCCAGAGCCCGTAGGACAGACCGATCCGATCGAGCCGGTCGCGGACGCGATCGACGTGCTCGGGCAGGACGGCGAGGACGGCGCCGGGCTCCTCGTTGAAGAGGGTCGGGATCGGGTCCATGCCCGCGGGCACGCGGACGTCGAGCGCGGCGCCCGAGGCGAAGGCGATCTCGAGCAGGCTGACGATGAGGCCGCCGTCGGAGCGGTCGTGGTAGCCGACGAGGTACGGACGCAGCTCCTGCACCGCCTCGAAGAACCCGCGGAGGATCGCGGGGTCGTCGAGATCCGGCGCGGTGTCGCCGAGCTGACCGTAGACCTGCGCGAGGCACGAGCCGCCCAGCCGGTTCTTGTTCGACGAGAGATCGACGGCGAGGAGCTCGACCGGACCCGCGCGATCCGCGTCGAAGCCGACGTCCGGCGTGAGCACGCGCGCGACGTCGGTGACCGGCGCGGCGGCGGTGACGACGAGCGAGATCGGGGAGACGACGGCGTGGGCCCCGCCCTCGTCGTTCCACACCGTCTTCATCGACATCGAGTCCTTGCCGACGGGGATGGCGACGCCGAGCGCGACCGCCAGCTCCGCGCCCGCGGCGCGCACCGCCTCGTAGAGGCGTACGTCCTCGCCGGGCCAGCCGGCGGCGGCCATCCAGTTGCACGAGAGGCGCACGTCGGAGAGGCGCGCGATGGGCGCGGCCGCGATGTTGGTGATCGCCTCGGCGACGGCGAGGCGCGACGCCGCGCCGGGCGAGAGCAACGCGACCGGCGGCCGCTCGCCCATCGCCATCGCCTCGCCGGTCGGCGAGACGTAGTCGGTGGCGGTGACCGCCACGTCGGCGCACGGCACCTGCCAGCGGCCGACCATCGGCTCGCGCATGACGAGGCCGCCGACCGAGCGATCGCCGATCGTGACCAGGAAGCTCTTGTCGGCGACCGTGGGCAGGCGCAGGACGCGCTCGAGCGCGGCCTCGACCGTGACGCCGGCGAGGTCGAGGCGCGCGAACACGGTCGTCTCGGTCTTCACGTCGCGCACCATGCGCGGCGGCTTGCCGAGGAGGACCTCCATGGGCATGTCGACGGCGGGCGCGCGCGCGGCCGGATCGAGCAGCGGGTCGTCGACGCGCAGCTGCGGCTCGGCGGTGGCGTGACCGAGCAACGCCCATGGCGCGCGCTCGCGGGCGCACAGCGCGCCGAACTCGGCCTCGCGGCCGGGCGCCAGCGCGATCACGTAGCGCTCCTGCGCCTCGTTGCACCACAGCTCGGCCGGCGACATCGCCGGATCGCCCGACGGGATGGCGCGCAGGTCGAAGCGCGCGCCGCGGTGGCTGCCGTGCGCGAGCTCGGGCAGCGCGTTGGAGAGGCCACCGGCGCCGACGTCGTGGATCGAGACGATGGGGTTCTCGGCGCCCATCGCCCAGCACGCGTCGATCACCTCCTGGCAGCGACGCTGGATCTCGGCGTTGTCGCGCTGGACGGAGGCGAAGTCGAGGTCCTCGTGCGACGCGCCCTGCGCCATCGACGACGCGGCGCCACCGCCGAGGCCGATGAGCAGCGCGGGGCCGCCGAGGACGACCAGCGGTGCGCCGGCGGGTACGTCGCCCTTCTGCACGTGCTCGGCGCGGATGTTGCCGACGCCGCCGGCGATCATGATCGGCTTGTGGTAGCCGCGCACCTCGGGGCCGCGCGGGCCCGGCACCTCGAGCTCGAAGGTGCGGAAGTAACCGCCGATCGCGGGGCGGCCGAACTCGTTGTTGAACGCGGCGCCGCCGAGCGGACCGTCGATCATGATGTCGAGGGCCGACGCGATGCGCGCCGGCTTCGACGCGGGGCGCTCCCAGGGCTGGACGGCACCGGGGAGGCGCAGGTTGGAGACGGTGAAGCCGACGACGCCGGCCTTGGGCTTGGCGCCCTGCCCGGTCGCGCCCTCGTCGCGGATCTCGCCGCCCGAGCCGGTGGCGGCGCCGGGGAACGGCGCGATCGCCGTCGGGTGGTTGTGGGTCTCGACCTTGAGCAGGATGTGCACCGGCTCGGCGTGGGCGCGGTAGACGTGGTCGCCGTCGGGGAAGAAGCGCTGGCCGTCGGGCCCGGCGAAGACACACGCGTTGTCCGAGTACGCCGACAGGACGCCGTCGGGGGACGCGGCGGTCGACGCGCGGATCATCTGGAACAGCGAGCGGTCCTGCGTGACCCCGTCGACGACGAACGTCGCGTTGAAGATCTTGTGGCGGCAGTGCTCGCTGTTGGCCTGCGCGAACATCATGAGCTCGACGTCGGTGGGATCGCGGCCGAGCTCGGCGTAGGCCCGCGCCAGGTACTCGAGCTCGTCGGGCGCGAGCGCGAGGCCGAGCGCGCGATCGGCGACGGCGAGCGCGGCGACGGGGTCGGCGCCGAGGGCGACGGTGCCGAGCGGGCGTGGCGCGCCGGCCGCGAACAGGCGTCCGACCTCGGCGTCGTCGGCGAGCACGCTCTCGGTCATGCGATCGGCGAGCGCGCCGTGGAGCGCGTCGGCGTCGACGACGTCGCCGGCGACCGTCCAGCGCGTGCCGCGCTCGAGGCGGCGCACGGCGTCGAGGCCGGAGGTGTGGGCGATGTCGGTCGCCTTCGACGACCACGGCGAGATCGTGCCCAGGCGCGGCACGACCAGCAGCGTCAGGCCGACGACGGCGGCCTGCGCGCGCCGGGGGCCGTAGGTGAGCAGGCGATCGAGGAGCGCGCGCTCGTCGGCGGTGAGCGGCCGCGCCAGCTGGACGAGGTGCACGTGCTCGGCGGCGAGCGCGGTGACGCCCGGGTTGCCGCGCTGGACGCGCGCCAGCTGCTTGGCGAGCCGCGCCGCCGACAGGGCCGGCGCGCCGCCAAGGACGAGCGCCGACCGCTCCATCACGCCGCTCCCAGCGCGGCGGCGATGCGCGCGACGGGCTCGCGCGTGTCGGGCTCGAAGGCCCGCCCGGTGACCAGCTCGAAGCTCTTGATGTAGCGCTTCGCGGCCTCGACCCGGACGTCGTCGGGCAAGGGCGGCGGCGGACCGTCGCCCGCGTACTTCGCCTCCTCGGCGAGCCAGCGGCGGACGTACTCCTTGTCGAGGCTCCGCGGCTCCTCGCCGCGCGCGAGCCGCGCCTCGTAGTCGTCGGCGTACCAGTATCGCGACGAGTCCGGCGTGTGGATCTCGTCGATCACGATCACCGATCCGTCCTCGAGGACGCCCATCTCGTACTTGGTGTCGGCGAGGATGAGCCCGCGCTCGGCGGCGCGCGCCTGGCCGAAGGCGAAGAGCCGCTCGGCGATCGCCGCGGCCTGCTCGAATTCGGCCGGCGTCACCTGCCCCATCGCCAGCAGCTCGTCCTTGCTCACGCTGATGTCGTGGCCGCCCTTGGGCGCCTTGGTCGACGGCGTGAGGATCGGCCGCGGCAGGCGCTCGTTCTTCTTCATGCCGTCGGGGAGCGCGTGGCCGCAGAAGGTGCGCGCGCCCTGCTCGTACGCCTTCCAGATCGACGTCGAGGTGACGCCGGTGAGGTAGCTGCGCATGACCAGCTCGACGGCGAGCGGCCGCGTCTCGCGCGCGATGACGACGTTGGGATCGGGTGAGGAGACCACGTGGTTGGGCGCGACGTGCGCGGTCTCGGCGAACCAGTGCTGCGCCATCTGGTTGAGCACCTGGCCCTTGAACGGGATGAGCCCGATGACCACGTCGAACGCGCTGAGGCGATCCGTGACCACGATGATGCGCTCGCCGCGCGCCCGGTCGATGTAGCAGTCGCGGACCTTGCCGTCGTAGCGGGTGAGCTCGCCGCGGCCGGCGATGCGCGTGAACGGCGTCTTGTCGAGGACGCGGCCGAGCTGGGCGCGGAGGATGGAGTCCAGGTCGGTCATTGCTGCTCCTTCGCGCCGGCGCTCATCGGGCGCATCACAGGCTCCCCAGCGCGCGGTGGAGGATCGCCGGCACGTGCCGGAGGTGGTGGTCGAGATCGAAGCAGCCGTCGAGCTCGGCGGCGGACAGGTGCGCGGCGACGTCGGGGTCGGCGCCGAGGAGCGCGCGGAAGCGGCCCGGCGGCGCGAGCTTGCCCACGGTGGCGCCCTCGGCGAGCGCGGCGTGGGCGCAGCGCTGGACGTAGACGTAGGCCTGCTGGCGCGGCAGCCCCTTGCCGACGAGGGCGAGCAGCACCGCCTCCGAGAAGCAGAGGCCGCCCGACGCCTCGAGGTTGGTGCGCATGCGCTCGGCGTGGACCACGAGCCCCGACACGAGCGACGTCGCGCGCGCGAGCATGAAGTCGGCGAGGATCGTCGCGTCGGGGAAGCTGACGCGCTCGACCGAGGAGTGCGAGATGTCGCGCTCGTGCCAGAGCGCGACATCCTCGAGGGCGGCGCCGGCGTAACCGCGGAGCAGGCGCGCGAGGCCGGTCAGGTTCTCGCTGAGGATCGGGTTCTTCTTGTGCGGCATCGCGCTCGAGCCCTTCTGGCCCTTGCCGAAGCCCTCCTCCGCCTCGCCGACCTCGGTGCGCTGCCAGTGGCGGACGCCGAGGGCGATCTGCTCGATGGCCGTGCCGAGGAGCGCGAGCGCGCCGAGCACCTCGGCGTGGCGGTCGCGCTGGACGATCTGGGTGGCGACGGTCTCGGGCGCGAGGCCGAGCCGGGTGAGCGCCTCCGCCTCGATCGCCGGATCGAGGTTGCCGTAGACGCCGACCGCGCCGGCGATCTTGCCGACGGCGATGGTCTCGCGGGCGCGGGCGACGCGGAGGCGCGACCGCTGCACCTCGGCGTACCAGCGCGCGAAGGTGAGGCCGGCCGAGACCGGCTCGGCGTGGATGCCGTGCGAGCGGCCCATCATCGGCGTCTGCGCGTGCTCGCGGGCGCGGCCGGCGAGCGCCGCGGCCAGCCCGTCGATGCCAGCCAGGATCCTGTCGAGGGCGCGCACGCTCTGGAGCGCGAGCGCGGTGTCGAGGACGTCCGACGACGTCATGCCGAGGTGGAGCCAGCGCGCCGGCTCGCCGGCGAGCTCCTCGACGTGGGTGAGGAACGCGATCACGTCGTGGCGCGTGGTCTGCTCGATCTCCAGGATGCGGCGGGCGTCGAGCTTGCCCTCGGCCTTCTGGCGGACGGCGGTGGCGGTGCCGATCGGCACACGGTGGCGGTGCTCCATGGCCTCGCACACCGCCAGCTCGATCTCCAACCACAGCGCGAACCGCGTATCGTCCGACCAGTTCGTGGTGAGCTCGGGGCGGCTGTAGCGTTCGATCATGTGATGAAGACGACGCTCCTCGGCGCCTTCCGTACCAAGGTGGCGACTCCATGGCAAGCGTCGCGCGGCTCCCTGCTACGATGAGCGCGGTGCCGCTGGAGCTCGACGCGACCCTGCGCCCCGAACCGGCTTCTCCGGGCGCAGGCGGGGCAGATCCCGCCCCGCTCGATCGCACGGCGACGGCGGCTGGGAGCGTGCGCGCGCGGGCCGCGATGGCCGACGGCGCGGTCGGACCGGGCACGCGGCTCGCCCACTTCCGCATCGAGCGGCTCCTGGGGCAAGGCGGCATGGGCCAGGTGTGGCTCGCCACCGATCTCGCGCTCGACCGCCCCGTCGCGCTCAAGCTCCTGCCGGCGGAGACGGCCGGCGATCGCGACCGGCGAGACCGGCTCGTGCGCGAGGCGCGCGCGCAGGCGCGGCTCGTCCACCCGCACGTCTGCCACATCTACTTCATCGGCGAGGACGACGGCCGGATGTTCTTCGCCATGGAGTACGTCGAGGGCGAGACGCTGGGCCAGCGCCTCGAGCGCGGCCCGCTGCCGCCGGACGAGGCGGTCGAGCTGACGCGGATGGCGGCGCTCGGGCTGCGCGCCGCCGACGAGGCCGGGTTCACGCACCGCGACGTGAAGCCGTCGAACCTGATGATCGATCGCCACGGCGTGCTGAAGGTGATGGACTTCGGCCTCGTCTCGACGAGCCCGGGCGACATGGTGGCGGGTGAGGATGGCGCGCCCGTGGCAGCGTCCGCGCTGGTCGGGACGCCGCTCTACATGGCGCCCGAGCAGGGGCGCGGCGAGGCGGTCGACCGGCGCGCGGACATCTACGCGCTCGGCGCGACCTTGCACCACATGATCGGCGGCGCGCCGCCGTTCAGCGGCGAGTCGGCGACGCAGCTCCAGAGCCGGCACGAAGCGGCGGTGCGCCCGCGGCTCACGGAGGCCACGAAGGGGTCGACCAGGCGGAGCGCGACCCTCGCCGACGACGTGGTCGCGAAGATGATGGCGAAGCGCCCCGCGGATCGCTACCAGACGTACGACGAGCTGATCGACGCGCTCGATCGCGCGAGCACGGCGCGCACGCGACCGGCGGGCATGTCGGCGCGGGCGATCGCGGCCTTCCTCGATCTCCTGTGCGCGCTCCTCATCGCGGCGCCGCTCATCACGCTCATGCCCCGCCTCGAGGAGAACGTGTGGGTGCTCGCGGTGTGGATGTTGCTCTATCCGCTGGCGATCGCGCGCTGGGGCACGACGCCGGGGCGCGCGCTGCTCGACCTCGAGGTGGTGAGCGAGCGGGGCCGCGGCCGCGTCACGTTCCTGCAGGCCGAGCTGCGCTTCCTCGCCCAGTACGGGGTGATCGTGGGCGCGGCCGGGCTCTCCGACGTCGGCAAGCTCGTCGGCAACCCGTGGATCGAGAACGGCGCGAAGGTGCCGCTGTTCCTCGGGCTCGTGTACGTGGGCCTGACCGTGCTGGTGACCGGGCTCGGCTCGATCGACAAGCGCACGATCTGGGACCGGGCGTCGGGCACGCGCACGTGTTACCGGCGCAGGCCGGTCGCGACGCGGGAGGGCCGCGCGTGAACGCGGCGCACGTCCCCGGCGTCCTCGTCGTCGCGCTCGCCCTCGTCGCCACGGCGTGCGACCCGCCGCCGGCGGCGCCGGTCTACACGACGACGCCGCGGCCGATCTTCCGCGCCGAGCAGGCCGAGCCGATGGTGGTCGACGCCGCGACGTGGGGCGAGCTGATCGACGCGCGCGACGATCTCGTCTTCGACGGCGGACGGCTGCACTTCGAGCTGCGCCACCACGGCGGGCGCGTGATCCAGACCGTGCGCAACGACTACGCGGTCGAGGTCACGATCAGCTGGGCCGTCCGTGATCTGGTCAACCTGGCGCTCGCGGGTGATCCGGTCGGCGGCGTCACGCTGCCCGCCGCGCTCGTCGCCGGCGGTCCGGGGCCGACGGTGGTGCTGACGCAGTTCACCGTGCCCACGCCGTCGGCGCCGTTCTGGCGCGTGCTCGACTTCCGGGCGCGCTTCGGCGATCCGGCGGCGCGCCCGCACCCTTACGCGTACGCCTTGCCGTTCGGCGTGGGCCAGGAGCGGCGCGTGATCCAGGGCTTCGGCGGCGGGTTCTCCCACACCGGCTCGCAGTACTACGCGGTGGACTTCGACGCGCCCGAGGGCACGCCCATCCTCGCGGCGCGCGAAGGCCTGGTCGTGGCCGCGAACGCGCTCGCGGCGGGCCGCGGCGGCACCCGCGACTGGCTCGATTACACGCGCATGAACTTCATCCTCGTGCGTCACGACGACGGCACGCTCGGCGAGTACCTCCACCTCCAGCCCGGCGGCGTGCGCGTGCGCGCCGGCACGCGCGTCGCCCGCCTCGACTTCATCGGCCTCTCCGGCAACACCGGCTTCTCCAACGTCCCCCACCTCCACTTCCACGTGATGACGGCGTCCCCCCGCGGCGACGGCGCCCTCTCCTTCCCCATCGAGTTCGAGGTCGCCCCCGGCGTCCGCGCTGCCCCCATCGAGGGCCGCGCCTACCGCGCCTACGAGCGCCCCCTCCGCTGACCGGGGACAGGTTCCTACCCTCCACCCCATCGACATCCCTCGTTTTTTCGCTGCAACCGCGACTGGGCTTCCGCGCGGGCGCCAGTCGCGGTCGCGCCGAATTCGCGTTACAGGTCGCGAGGATGCGACCTAGGAGCCTGTCCCCCGGCGGGCGCGGGCGGTGCAGACGAGGTTGCCGTCGCGCTCGAGCCAGGTGGCCTCGAGGGCGAGGCCGCCCCAGTCGGTGAGGGGATCGATGCGGGCGGTGCCGTCGGGCGAGGGCCAGACCTGGACCTCCTGGAAGCCGACGTAGCGGCGGAGGTGGGGATCGATGGCCTTGTAGACGGCTTCCTTGAGGGCGAAGGCGAGGAGGACGGCGCGATCGCGTGCCTCGCCCGTGGGCGTGGTGGCCGCGAGGGTCGCCAGCTCGGCGCGCGTGAGGATGCGCTCCGAGATGTCCACGCGGCGCGGGCCCAGGACCTCGAGATCGATGCCCACGGTCCAGCCGTCGTCGCAGGCGCCGAGCGCGATCGCGATCGCGCGCTTGTGGCTGATCGAGCCGACCGCGCCGGCGGCGAGGACCGGCGCGCCGCGATCGTCGGCGAGCACCGGCGACGCGGCGGCGGCAGGCGCAACGCCCACGAGTGCAGCGCGCAGCGCGCGGCGCCCGGCCACCCACTCGCGCCGCCGGATCGGCGACAGCGTGAGGGCACGCGTCCGCTCGTCCGGGTGCAGCTCTCCCAGGACGGACTCGTCGGGATCGGTGACGTCGACGGCGACGGCCCGCCCGTGCGCGAGGGTGAGGTCGAAGCGAATCATTCTTCCCGTAGCGTGACGCCCAGAGAGGAGAGCACGGAAACGAAGCTCGGGAAGGATGTGGCCACGTTGCCGACGTCCTCGATGCGCGACGGGCCGCTCGCGGCAAGGGCGAGGACGGAGCCCGCCATGGCGATCCGGTGATCCGAAGCCGAGTCGACGCGACCCGGCGTCAGCGGCCGGTCGGGGGCGCCCGCGACGACGAGGCCGTCGGGCCTCGCCTCGGCCTCGACGCCGAACGCGCGCAGCATGGCGACGGTGGTCGCGATGCGATCGGACTCCTTCACCCGCAGCTCCTCGGCGTCGCGCACGATGGTCACCCCCTTCGCGCGCGCGGCGACCGCGGCGAGGATGGGCACCTCGTCGATCGCGCGCACCACGACGTCGCCCTCGATCTCGACCGCGCGCAACGACGGCGCCGCGCCGCGGATCACGAGGTCGGCGACCGGCTCGCCGCCGACCGCGCGCTGGTGCTCGATCGCGATCGTCGCGCCCATCCGTTCGAGCACGTCGAGGAACCCGGTGCGCGTCGGGTTCACGCACACGCCACGGCACACGACGGTCTCGGCGCCGGCGACGAGCGCCGCGGCGACCAGGAAGGCCGACGACGACGGATCGCCGGGGACGTCGATCGTCCCGCCCGGCAGCTCCAGCGCGGCGCCCGCCGCCGACCAGGCGTCGGGATCGACGGTGACCTCGCGCCCACTCGCCGTGATCGGCGCGCCCATCGCCGCCAGGAGCCGCTCGGTGTGATCCCGGCTCGGCCCCGGCTCGGTGATATGGGTCGGCCCCTCCGCCTGGAGCCCGGCGAGGACGAGCGCCGTCTTCACCTGCGCCGACGCGATCGCGAGCTGGTGCGTCGTCCCGCGCAGCCGCTCCGCGATCGGCCCGATCGTCAACGGCGGCACGACGTCGGCGCTGGCGCCGCCACCCGCGCCCGTGATCACCGCGCCCATCGCGCGCAGCGGATCGATCACGCGCCGCATCGGCCGCTTCGACAGCGACTCGTCGCCGAACAGCTCGCTCTTGAACGGCTGCCCGGCGAGGAGGCCGCACAGCATGCGGATCGTCGTGCCCGAGTTGCCGCAGTCGATCGCCGCCGCCGGGGCCGACATGCCGCGCAAGCCCGTGCCGTGGACGACCACGGCGTCGCCGTCGCGCTCGACCGTGGCGCCGAGCTGGGTGATCGCGCGCGCGGTGCGACCGTTGTCGGCGCCGCCGCCGAGGCCGCGGATCCGGATCGACTGCTTCGCGAGCAGGGAGAACAGCAGTGCGCGGTGCCCGAGCGACTTGTCGCCGGGGACGTCGATCTGTCCGGACAGCGGACGGGTGGCGGGCTCGACGACGAAGCTCTTCATGACGCGGGGACCTCGGGGGCTCGGGACAGCGCGCGCCAGCGGTCGACGGCGCGACGCAGGCGCCCGGGCGCGACGATCATCGTGACGGTGACGCCGGCCTTCTCGCGGCGCACCTCGGCGTCGTGGATCGGCCGCGAGAGGCCGAGGGCGTTCACCTGCGGCAGGGACGCCGCGCGCGCGAGCGCCCGCGCGACGCCGGGCAGCCACCGCGGCGACTTGCCGTGCGGCTGATCGGCCAGCCGCACGATCACGGCGAGATCGTCGGCGACGTCGCCCCACACCGACACCACCGCCGGCGCGGCCTCGATCCCGAGCGCCTGCGCCAGGCCCGCGCGCGCGTCCGCGCCCAGCCGCGCCGCCACGCGCACCGACGCGCCCTCGGCCGCCGCCGGCATCGCCCACGCCCGCGCCGTCTGCAGCGCCGCGTCGCTCGCCGCGCTCGGCCCGCCGGCGTCGGTCGCGAGGATCGCCGCCGTGTCGCCCTCGACGGCCAGCGCCCACCGATCGCCGCCGAGCTCGATCGCCTCGGGCGGCGGCGTGCCGCCGGCGACGATCGTGATCGTCCCGGCCGCCGGCGTGCCGACGTGGTACGCCCCGAACGCCACCGCCGACGCGCCGCCCAGCGGCGCCGCGGGCGCGCCCGGCACGTCGGGCGTCCCCACGAGCAGCTCGGTCGCCAGCGCGCCGACCACCGGGTTGGCGCGCAGCCGCGCCAGGTCGATCTCGACCACGACGTCGGCGCCGATGGGCAACTGCGCGAGCAACGCGTCGCCGGCGGTGACCGCGCGCTCAGGCGGATTCACCGCGGCGCCGGCACCTCCGCTCCCCGCGCCACCGCACGCGGCCAGCGCCGCCAGCGGCAGCGCCACCTTCACGGCGCGAGCACCTCGGCGAGCGTCGCGATCACGCGATCCAGCTCGGGCTCGGCGGCGATCGACACCCGCAGGCAGTTGGGCAGGCCCCACGCCGCCATCGGGCGCACGATGACGCCCTTCTTCAGCAACCGATCGTAGAGCGGCGCGCTCGGCCGGCCGACATCGAGGAGCACGAAGTTCGACAGCGACGGATACGCGGTCACGCCCGCGATCTTGCCGAGCTCGGCGCGCATCCGCTCGATGCCGCGGCGCCCGAGCGCGGCCGACCTCGCGACGTGGTCGGTGTCGTCGAGCGCGGCCAGCGCGGCGACCTGCCCCAGCGTCCCGACGTGGAACGTGCGCACGACGCGTCCGAGCAGATCGAGCACGCCCGCGTGCGCGACCGCGTAGCCGACCCGCATCGCCGCGAGGCCGTAGATCTTGGAGAACGTGCGCAGGAGCACGATCCTCGGGTCGCCCTCCGCCAGCGCCTCGCGCAGGAACGCGAGCCCGTCGACGTGATCGACGTCCGGCCACGCCGCCGCGTACTCCGCGTACGCCTCGTCGATGACGAGGAGCGCGTGCTCGGGCAACGCCTCCAGGATGCGCGCGGCCTGGATCCGCGTGAGCACCGACCCGGTCGGGTTGTTCGGCGTGCCGATCACCACCAGGCGCGTGCGCGGCCCCATCACGGCGACGAGCGCGTCGACGTCGGGCGCGTCCGGCGTCGCCGGCGTCGCCACGAACGGCCGGCCGGCGACCTGCGCGGCGAGGCGGTAGCTCAGGAACCCGAACGCCGGTGAGACCACTTCCTGCTCGGGGCCGACCAGCGCCAGCACGAGCTGGTAGAGCAGATCGTTCGAGCCGGCGCCGATCGCCACCTCGTGCTCGCTGACGCCGAGCTTGACCGCAAGGGCCCGCCGCAGCGCGAACGACGCGGCGTCCGGGTAGAGGTTGATGCTCTGGACCGCACCCTGGATCGCGGCCACCGCCCGGGGCGACGGCCCGAGCGGGTTCTCGTTGGACGCGACCTTGATCGCCCCGGTGATCCCCAGCTCCCGCTCCAGCTCCTCGATCGGCTTGCCCGGCTGGTAGGCGTCGAGGGTACGAACGTGGACGGGCGCCAGCTCCGCGAGCCAGGCCGCGGCCTTGGCCGGATCGTCGAGTCGAAGGCGCATGGCGAGGAGTCACAATCTACTATAGTTGCGGGAATGTCGTGACCGCCCGCGGCGGTCCGTCGTACAAGGACCGCCCCCGAACCGCGCTCGTATGCTTCGTACCCCGTCCCGTGCTCGGAATCTCGCGGTCCTCGCCGCGCTCGTCGGACTGCTCGTGCTCGTGCTCCTGCCCGACCTCGCCTTCGCGGCCGAGGGGGACGAGTTCGAGAAGTACAAGTCCCGCGGATGGGCCTGGGCCTACCTCGGCGCCTTCGGCTTCGGCGTCGTCACCTCGCTGACGCCCTGCGTGTATCCGATGATCCCGATCGTCATCGGCATCTTCGGCGGGCGTGGCAAGCAGGTGTCGCGCGGCCGCGCCGTCCTCCTCGCCACCGTCTACGTCCTCGGCATGGGCCTCATGTTCTCGGTGCTGGGCGTCATCTTCGCCCTCATCGGCAAGCAGTCGGGCCAGCTGCTCGCCGAGCCGGCCGTCGTCATCCCCATCGTCCTCCTCTACGTCGCCCTCGCCTTCTCGATGTTCGGCGCGTTCGAGCTGCAGCTGCCGTCGTTCATCCAGAACAAGCTCTCGTCGGTCAGCGGCGAGGGCGTGGGCGGCGCGTTCGCCATGGGCGTGGTCGGCGGCTTCACCGCCGCACCCTGCACCGGCCCCTTCCTCATCGGCATCCTCACGTTCGTCACCAAGACCCAGAACGTCGGCGTCGGCTCGTCCTTGCTCTTCACCTACGCGCTCGGCATGGGCGTGCTCTTCTGGGTGCTCGCCGCCTTCGCCGTCGCGCTCCCCAAGAGCGGGCGCTGGATGGAGTACATGAAGTCGATCGGCGGCATCGCGCTCCTCACCGCCGGCCTCTACTTCCTGCGCCCGCTCGTCCCCGCCGTCGGGACCCTGGTCTGGGGCAGCTACCTCTTCCTCGCCGCGGCCGGCGTCCTCGTGCTCGCCGGCATCGTGCTCGGCGCGATCCACCTCTCGTTCCACGACGCCGCCGCGGTCAAGCTGCGCAAGGGCCTCGCCGTCGCGCTGTGCGTCGCCGGCCTCACCGGCGTCGTCAACTGGGTGGTCCACGTCGACCGCCACCTGCCCTGGCAGCGCGACGAGGCCACCGCCTTCCAGATGGCGCAGGCCGAGGGCAAGGGCGTGATGGTCGACTTCTGGGCGCAGTGGTGCGGCCCGTGCATCGAGCTCGAGAAGCTCACCTTCGCCAAGTCGCCGGTCTACGAGACCATCACCGAGAACTTCGTCCCGCTGCAGTTCGACATGACCAGGTCGACCGAGGCCAACGACGCGCTCCTCGAGAAGTACGCCGCCGGCACGCCAACCGTCATCTTCTTCACCGCCGACGGGAAGGAGATCGGGCGCGTGCGCGAGTACCAGAACCCGGCGACGTTCATGAAGACGCTCGCGCCCGCCGCGGAGCTGGTCCGCGCGCGGCGCGAGGCCGCGGCCAAGGCCGCACGGAACCCGTGACCGGGCTGTAGTAACCTCACGTCCGTGGGACGGGGGGCGCGGGCAGCGGATGGTTCAGTAGCTGTCCATCGGCGGACACGTACACATGAGGTTGCGGTCGCCGTAGGCGTTGTCGACGCGCGCGACCGGCGGCCAGTACTTGTGCTCGCGGAGCCAGGGCGCCGGGTACGCCGCCTGCTCGCGCGAGTACGAACGCGCCCACTCCGTCGCCAGGACGACCGCCGCCGTGTGGGGCGCGTTCTTGAGCGGGTTGTCGGCGCGATCGGCGGCGCCATCCTCGATCGCGGCGATCTCCTTGCGGATCGCGATGAGCGCATCGCAGAAGCGATCGAGCTCGGCCTTGGACTCGCTCTCGGTCGGCTCGATCATCAGCGTACCCGGGACCGGGAACGACATCGTCGGCGCGTGGAACCCGTAGTCCATGAGGCGCTTGGCGATGTCCTCGGCCTCGATCCCCGCCGACTTCTTGAACGGGCGGCAGTCGAGGATGAACTCGTGCGCGACGCGACCGCGCGCGCCGCGGTAGAGGACCGCGTACGGGCCGTCGAGGCGGTGGGCCATGTAGTTGGCGTTCAGGATCGCGACCTGGGTCGCCCGCGTGAGCCCCGCGCCACCCATCATCGCGATGTACGCGAACGAGATGGGCAGGATGCTCGCCGAGCCGTGGGGCGCCGCCGACACCGGACCGACGCCAGCGCCCGAACTCGGCGCCTCCGCCAGCGGATGCCCGGGCAGGAACGGCGCGAGGTGCGGCGCGACGCCGATCGGCCCGACGCCGGGCCCGCCGCCACCGTGCGGGATGCAGAACGTCTTGTGCAGGTTGAGGTGACAGACGTCGGCGCCGTAGTCACCGGGCCGGCACAGGCCGACCTGCGCGTTCATGTTGGCGCCGTCGAGGTACACCTGCCCGCCGTGCTGGTGGACCACCGCGCACAGCTTGCGGATGCCCTCCTCGAACACGCCGTGCGTCGACGGATACGTCACCATGATGCAGCCGAGGCGCGCCGCGTGCGCCGCCGCCTTCTTCTCCAGATCCGCCAGATCGATCGTCCCGTCGGGCGCGGTCGCCACCGCCACGACGCTGAAGCCCGCCATCACCGCGCTCGCCGGGTTGGTCCCGTGCGCGCTCATCGGGATGAGACAGACGTCGCGGTGCGCCTCGCCGCGCGACGCGTGGTACGCGCGGATCGCGAGCAGGCCCGCGTACTCGCCCTGCGCGCCCGAGTTGGGCTGCAGCGACACCGCCGCGAAGCCGGTGATCTCGCACAGCCACGCCTCGAGCTGGCGGAAGAGCGCGCGGTAGCCCGCGGCCTGCTCGGCCGGCGCGAACGGGTGCAGCCGCCCGATCTCGGGCCACGTGATCGGCAGCATCTCCGACGACGCGTTGAGCTTCATCGTGCACGAGCCGAGCGAGATCATCGACGTCGTGAGCGACAGGTCCTTGGCCTCGAGCCGCCGGATGTAGCGGAGCATGTCGTGCTCGGCGCGGTGGCGGTGGAAGACCTCGTGGGTGAGAAACGGCGACGTGCGCGCCAGGGCCTCCGGCAGCGCCGGCACCGCCGTCGCCGCCGCCAGCTCGTCGACGGCGAACGGCAAGGCGCCGCCCGGCGCGAAGCTCTCGAGCAGCGCGTGCACGTCGTCGACCGACGTGGTCTCGTCGCAGGTGATGCCGACGCCGTCGACGTACCGGCGCAGGTTGAGGCCGCGCTCGGCCGCCGCCGCCAGGATCTCGGCGGCGCGGTGGGCGTCGAGGTCGACGCGCAGGGTGTCGAAGAACGTGCCGCTCCGCGGCGCGCACCCGAGGCGCGCCAGGCCGGCCGCGATGACCGCGGTCCACCCGCGCACGCGCTGCGCGATCGCCGTGAGCCCCTCGGGCCCGTGGTAGACGGCGTACATCGACGCCATCACGCCGAGGAGCACCTGCGCCGTGCAGATGTTCGACGTCGCGCGCTCGCGCCGGATGTGCTGCTCGCGGGTCTGGAGCGACAGGCGATACGCCTTGTGGCCCCGCGCGTCCCTGGACACGCCGATGATGCGCCCGGGCAGGAGCCGCCGGTAGGCCTCGGTCGTGGCCAGGTACGCCGCGTGTGGACCGCCGAACCCCATGGGCACGCCGAAGCGCTGCGTCGTGCCGATCGCGATGTCGGCGCCGAGCTCGCCCGGCGGCACCAGCAAGGTCAGCGCGAGCAGGTCCGCCGCCATCACCACGCGCACGCCGGCCGCGCGCGCCGCCGCGAACAGCGCGCGCTCGTCGCGCACCTGGCCGTCGGTCGCCGGGTACTGGACCAGGAGGCCGGCGACGTCGTCGCCCAGCGCCGCCGCCATCGCGTCGCACGCGAGCGTCCGCAGCTCGATCCCGAGCGGCTCGGCGCGCGTGCGCATCACCGCCAGCGTCTGCGGGTGCGCGGCCGCGTCGGCGAGGAAGACCTTGCGCTTCTTCTCGTGGACCTCGACGCACATCGCCATCGCCTCGGCGGCCGCGGTCGCCTCGTCGAGGAGCGACGCGTTCGCCATGGGCAAGCCGGTCAGATCCGCGACCATGGTCTGGAAGTTGATGAGCGCCTCGAGGCGCCCCTGCGAGATCTCCGGCTGGTACGGCGTGTACGCCGTGTACCAGCCCGGGTTCTCGAGCACGTTGCGCAGGACGACCGAGGGCGTGATGCAGTCGTGGTAGCCCTGCCCGATGAACGACCGCATCACCTGGTTGTCCGACGCGAGCGTGCGCAGCTCCTCGAGCAGCTCGTGCTCGGTCAGCGCGGGACCGAGGTCGAGCGGGCCGGCCAGGCGGATGTCGCTCGGCACCGTCTCGGCGGCGAGCTCGTCCAGGCTCTTGAGCCCGAGCGCGGCGAGCATGGCCGCCTGATCGGCGTCCCGCGGTCCGAGGTGGCGCGGCGCGAAGACGTCGGAGGGGCGGAGGTACGACGGGAGATCGCGAGTGGACGTCACGGCGTCGCGAAACTAGCTCATCGCCGGCTCCCCGCCAACGGCAAGGCGGACGGGACTACTGCTCGACGAGAAACGCGAAGATCCGCTCGGGGACGTCGGCCAGCGTCATCGGGCCCTTGCACTGCGGGCACGGGAGGCCAGGGGCCTCCATCGCGCGCAGCGCCTCGCCGTGGATCTCGACGTCGATGAGCGCGGGCGCCTCGAGATCGCAGCGCGGGCAGTAGTACGGCGCGTGGAACGAGCGCACGGCGCCGCCGCCGCGGACCGCCGGGATGTAGCACATCTGCTCGACCAGCACCTCGGAGCACTTCTCGTGCACCAGTCGCGCGCCGCGACCGTTCAGGCCGGCGACGAAGTGCATCCACTCGCGGATGCCGAGCGAGTTGATGGCCTGGATCCCGGCGGTCTCGAGCACGACGACCGGCGCAGCCCAGGCCGCGACGTGCGCGACCAGCGCGACGGACTCGTCGAGGCGCCCGGCGAGCGCGAGGCGGCGCTCGCCGGCGTCGCCGCTCGCGGACACGGTCAGGTTCCCGTGGTTCGTGGTCGCCACGCCCGGCGATGGTATCACTCAGTAACTGACGGCGAGCGCGGCGGTGGCCCCGATCCAGACGTCCTTGGCGCCGCCGACGTCCTGCGTGTCGGGGTTGCCGTCGCGGTTGTTGGTCTGCGCGCCGTTGCCGACGAAGTCGTAGCCGATCTGCGTGTACGACCCGCGCACGCGGAGCAGGATCATGCGCGTGATCGCCGCGTCGATGACGGCCTCGCCCTCGGCGCCCGTGATCTTGGCGGCACCGTACTCGTTGTCGTACTGGATGGACCCCGCGCGCTTCATGAGGAGCGCGCGACCGCCGAGGGTCAGCGCCAGGCGCTCGGTGCCCACCGGGAAGCGGAGCCCGAGCGTCGGCTCGTAGAGGCGGTAGTCGACGTCGGGAAGGTCGAGGGCGACACCGTCGGGCAGGCTCGAGCGATCGACGATGAAGGCGCGGCGCCCGTACCCGAAGCCCGCATAGATCGAGGGCAGGTTCGCGGCCTTGCCGAACGCGTAGCGGAGCTTGGCGCCCACGGTCCAGCGCAGCTGCGCGGTCGAGAGCGGGATGTCCATCGCCTGGCTCGTGCGCGTGGTGAGCGACATGACCTTGTCGTACTCGCCGTAGAAGCCGACCACGGCGCCGAGGTGCTTCTGCCTGGCGATCGCGACCGGGAAGATCTCACCCGCGACGTGGGCGGTGGGCACGGGCGAGCCCGGATAGCCGCGCGGCGCCTGCTCGAAGTCGCGCGACGAGAACGTCAGCGTGCGCGTGATGACCGTGCTGCCGACCTCGACCAGGATGCCGGCCCGGCGGATCTCGCGGGCGCCGGAGCGCGAACGCCTGGCGCGCGGGCGATCCTCGTCGTCCTCCTCCTCGTCGTCGGCCTCGGCCTCGGCCTCGTCGAGGTCCTCCTCGTCGGCGTCCGACGACGCGCCGCCGCGGCTCGCGCGGCGACCGTCCTCGTCGTCGTCGTCCTCGCCGAGGTCGTCTTCGTCGTCGTCGCCCCGGCCGCGCGCCTTGCGCTCGACGGGCTCGTCACGTCGCGCCGCGACCTTCTGCTTGCCCTTGGCCTTCGCCTTGCTCTTCCCCTTGGCGGCGGGCAGCGGGTTGTCCTCGGACTCCTCGTCGTCGAGGGACCGGGCCTTCGAGATCCGCGGGGCGTCGCTGCGCTTGTCCTTGGCCAGGACCTCGTCGAGCACGTCGAGCACGGCCCGGCCGACCTTCTTCTTGCCCTTGGCGCCCAGGCGCGGCGCGTCGAGCTCGATCTTCATCTTGCGCTTGACCTTGCCGTCCCGGCCGCGGACCTTGATCATGAACTCCCACTCGCCGTCGCGCTTGGCGAGCATGGGGTCGAGGACGGCGACCGCCTCGAGCGACCGGGCGACCTTGGCGATCGCGCGCGCGTCGAGATCGTCGCCGACGCCCTCGCGACGGGCCGCGCGATCGAACGCCCTCGCCTCGACCACGTCGTGCTGGGCCTTCAGGGATTCGACGAGCATCTCCTCGAAGTCGCTGGTGTCGTCACCGCGGACCTCGAGCACGACGACGCGCGCGGCGCTGGCGGTGCCGGTGGCGAGCACCACGAGGGCGGCGCACGTGAGCATGCTGAGCTTCAAGTTCCTCATGAGCGGACTCCCGGTACCCCGATCCTTGCAAGCCGCCTGCCGGCGAGGGGCCTGGCCAAATCATCGAGAATCCTTCGTTCGGGGGCAAGCCCGAGCTCCACGTGGGGCGGGCCCCCCCGCCGGGGGCCCCGGTTCTGATAGGTTCGCCACGTGCCCGACCCCGTCGACCGCAAGAACCTGCGTATCACCGGCAACCACCAGGCGGTGAGCGTCCCCAACGTCGACGTGCTCGACCAGGGCCAGGACGTCATCGTGGTCGTCACCCAGGCCTACGGCCCCGCGGGCGACAACCTCGTCGGGATCTCGGACGCCACGTTCGACGGCCACCCGGCGGTGACGCTCAAGGTGCGCGCGGGCGGCCGCGAAGGGCTCGTCCACCTGTCCCCGATCCACGGCGACAGCCGCAAGCAGGGCTTCGCCGACATCCCGGCCGGCACGGTGTGCGAGCTCATCTGTCCGGTTTCCGGACAGGTGCTGCCGCGGGTCGGGGAGATCGACGACGGCAGCGGCGCCGGCTACTACGCGCTCTACCTGACGCCGCAGCTGAGCGACGCGTCCATGGTGATGGTGAGCAACATCTGGGGCCACTACCACTCGCGGATCATCGACGACTTCGAGCTCATCAGCGCGTGGGCGTCCCGCGAAGACGCCTGACCGCGCGGCGTCCCGGGCTCAGCGGCTGCGGACGACGCGCCACACGCCGGCGGCGGCCGCGAGCACGAGCAGCCCGAGCACGCCGATCATGACGACGCTCTGCGAGTCGCCGCCCGATCGCGACGCCGGACGCGCGACCACCGACGCGGGCGAGGCCGTCGCGCCGCCCACGGCCGGGACGGCGGCCACCAGGGGCGCGTCCTTCGGGCTCGCGTCCTCGGGCCGGGGCGCCTCGCCCCACGACGTGGTCTCGATCGGCGTCCCGTCGACGCGCACGGCGGTGACCTCGACGAAGTCGCCGACCACGTGCACGCGCAGGAAGTGGTTCACGCGCTCGAAGCGCTTGACCGCGCGCAGATCCACCGGTGACGGCCGGCGGCTCTTGGGATAGAGCGGCGCGCCGCCGCCGCCCGAGACGAAGTAGCGGACGCCGCCGACCTCGGCGCGCGTGTACACGTGATCGTGGCCGGAGAACACGGCGGTGACGCCGTAGCGCTCGAACAGCGGCGTCCACCGCTCGCGCAGATCACGCTGGCCGCCGTGCAACGAGATCGAGTACGGCGGGTGGTGCATGACGACGAAGATGTGACGGATGCGCCGGTCCTGGCGGGCGGCCATGAGCTCGCGCTCGAGCCACTCGGTCTGATCGGTGAGCGCGAAGCTCGACGCGTTCGAGTCGAGGATGATGAAGCGCGACACGCCCCAGGTGAACGCGTAGCTGCGCTCGACGTCAGCGCCGTTGTCGGGGAGCGAGAACCACTGCCGGTAGTTGTCCGCGGTCCGGCCGCGGCCCTGGCGATCGTGGTTGCCCAGCGCCGGGAAGAAGACGTTGTCGCGCAGGAGCGGACCCTCGACGTCGAAGAACGTCTGCCACTGCCGCTGGTCGTGACCCTCGTCGACGAGATCGCCGGTGCCGAGGATGAAGTCCGGGACCTCGGCGCGGATGCGCTCGACGAGCCGGCGGTGCGCGTCGCTGGCGCTGCGGGTGTCGCCGAAGACCATGAACGTCGTCGGCACCGCCTCGCCGGGCGGCGGCGCGGTCGTGAGCTCGCCGCCGGCGCGCTCCTCGCCGACGATGACCTCGTAGCGATAGCGCGACGCCGGCGCGAGGCCGCCGACCACGACCTCCTGGCGCGCGCGCGGGGGCACGTCGATCGTGCGCGTGGTGCCGCGATCGTGCACGAGCAGCTGGGCGGGGGTCGCGCGCGGCGTCTCCCACATGACCGTCACCGAACCCGGCGTCGCGTTCTGCAGGTACGGGCCCTTCACGAACTCGGCGTGCGCGGGCGCGGCGACCATCGCGGTCGCGAGCGCGGCCCACACCCCGAGCCCGACGTGAACGCCTCGCATCGACTCCAGAGTATTCGGCCGTGGCGCGGCTCGGCAAGTTTCGCGCGCGGATCCTGTCGCTCCCGCGATCACCTCCGGGCGGCGATCCGGGTGCGACCCGCTCCTACCGGTACCGGACGCGCGCCATCAGCGCGACGAGATCGCGGGCGCTGTCGCGCTGGTACCCGAAGCGATCGACGAGCACCGCGAGCGCGCGCTCGGCGCGGACCACGGCGTCGGCGGCCTGCCCCGCCCCTTCCGCCGTGAGGAAATGCACCAGCTCGGTCACGCCGTGGCTGATCGCCTTCTTGTGGCGCTCGAAGTAGGCATCGCGCAGCTTCTTCAGCTGGTCCGCGAAGATCTCGGAGAGCACGGGCTTCTCGCCCCGGTGATCGAGCGACCACGCGCCGATGCGGGCGATGAGCGAGCCGCGGTAGTCCTCGGCCTTGCCCGACGCCTCGAGGGTCTTCTCGACCTCACGCATCATGCCCTCGTCGGGATCCTCCATCCGGCCGGTCGACGGGTTCCGGATCTTCTCCTTGCGCACCGAGTGCGTGACGTGGGCGACGTAGCGCTCGAACACGCGCAGGTACTCGCTCTCCTCGACCATGCCCAGCGACGCGCGCACCTCGTCGTCGATCCGCGAGATCATCCGCTCGCGGACGAGGTCGATGAAGCGCTTGTGATCGTGGAACCCGCCGGGCTGGACGTCCTGGCGCAGGAACTCGTAGAGCGAGCCCTGGCGCGACAGCTCGCCGAGCTCGTCGAGGACCGCGAGCGGCGACACGTACGCGTACTTGGGCGAGGCCGCGGCGTTGAGCAGGACGCCGTGGAGCTCGCGCGGCGACGCGCCGATGCGGCCCTCGTAGTTCGGGTACGTCTCGCTCTCGGTCCACAGCTCCTTGATGTGGGCGACGAGCTCCTTGGCCTGCGCGGACGTGACCCCGGGCGGGACCACGCCGAAGGCGTACAGCTCGGCCTTCTCGAGCGGGCCCAGCTTGCCGACGACCTCCGCGAGCGGGCCCGGGTAGCGATCGACCTGCGGCTTGCGCATGCGGGTGAGCACCGCCCACAGCGCCGCGACGTACGCGGTGTGCGGCGCGATGTGGCGACCACCGGCCGCCTCGCGCAGCTTGTCGGCGTAGAGCGCCTGCTCGTGGCGCACGTCGAGGATGTAGGGCACACGCACGAGCTCGAGGCGGCCCTTGAAGCTGGCGAAGTCGGGGATCTCCTTGAACGCCGACAGGTGGACCTCGTTGGTCGAGCCGCAGAACACCAGATCGAGGAAGAGGTTGGCCGACGGCAGCGAGACCGCGCCACGCTCGACGGTGACGAGCAGGTACTTGTAGGCCTCGAGCGGCCGCTTGAGCAGGTCGTCGAACTCGATGAGGCCGCGGTTGGCGCCGACGAGCTCGCCGCCGTACTCGTAGAGCGCGACGCTCTGGAGCGACGGCGGCAAGGCGGCGAGGGAGCGGTCGGCGGTGACCTGGCGCTCGCTGGCGTCGACCGACATCTGGGGCTCGACGGTGACGTAGCCGGTGCGATAGCGGTGGGAGATGTAGAAGCGCTCGACGGCGACGTGGCGCAGCACCTTGGCGTAGTCGCCGTGGTAGCTCGCGAGCAGCGCCTCGTACACGGCGCGGTTCTTGGCCGAGAGCTGGCCGAGACGCAGGTAGTCCGGGAGCACGGCGCCACCCAGCTTCTCGAGCGCGGGCGCGAGCACCTGCGCGCGATGCTCGGCCGGGATGAGCAGGAGGGGATGATCGTGCAGCTCGTCCTGCAGGCGCGCGTCGACGAGATCGTCGGGCAGGTACGCGAACGTCTCGGCGGCGCCGCCCTCGCTCGCGGCGCCGCCGAAGCCGATGCCGCCGCGCGTCTGCCGCTGCGCCGGGAACACCCACGAGAACTTGTAGAGCGCGCCCTCGTCGAGGGTGGAGTAGTGCTCGAGCCCGCGGCCGACGCAGCGGATGAGCGTCGACTTCGCCGAACCATTGGGGCCGTGGAGGAGGATGAGGCGTGTCGGCGCGCCGTCGCGGACGAAGCCGGCGAGCGCGCGATAGACCTGGTTCTGCGCGACCTCCTGGCCGATGAGGCGCCCCTCCCCGCCCGCCCACTCGCAGTCGAAGAGCTTCCAGCGGCGCGCGTCCCCCCACGGGTACTTCGCCGGCTCCGAGCCGAAGTGATGGAAGCAGTCGAGGATGTACTGCGACGCCGAGCGGAGCTGACGCGCCGGCTCGGAGAGGACGAGGTCGAGGTACTCCGCGTAGGACACCATGCGGCGCGTGCCGCTGAAGTGTCCCCGGATGGACTCGCCGAGCGTCGCGAGGGTCTGCCGCACCGAGGTCATCTGGGGGAGATAGTACAGCCCCCGCCCCCGCGGGTCAGTTCGCCTTGAGCACGAGCGCGACCTTCTGCTTCTTCGGATCGCACGTCGTCTCGGTGCACACCGCGAACTTGAACGTGCCCGGGATCGTGTACTCGCCCGCGCCCTGCGCCGTCATCTTCACCGCGAACGTGAGCTCGTGATCATCGAACTTCTCGGCGTCGGCCGGCTCGAGCACGGTCTTGCTCAAGGTCACGCCGGCCGGGGGCTCGAGCGTGAGCTTGGTCGGGAAGTCCTTGTTCACCTTGTAGCCGGTGCCCGGGCTCACGACCACGCGCGCGACCGTCTCGCCGCCCGGCGTCGTCGGCGCCGCCTGCTGCGTCGTCAGCTTGAAGCTCGTGTCGTTGGCCGAGCCCTCGGTCGCGGCCTCGCCGCCACCCGGCGCGCCCGCCACCTGGATCTGCACCGGGGCCGGCGCACCCTTCGTGTCGCCGGCGCGGGTCGCCGACGGCGGCGCGGTGTCGCTGGGGCGCGGATCCGCCTTCGAGCAGGCGGCGAGCGAGACGAGCGCGCCGAGCACGACGGCGCGAGACAGGGCGATGCGGACCATGTGAGGCAGTATAGGGGATCCCTGCGCCGGGGCCATGACCCGAACCCTCGCCATGACCCCGCGAAACCGCTAGGCTCCAGAGACGGTGCGCAGAGCCCAGCAGCTCGGCCGGTACCATCTTCTCGATCGCATCGCGTTCGGCGGGATGGCCGAGATCTACCGAGCCAAGACGTTCGATGGGCAGGGCCACGCACACCTGGTCGCGGTGAAGCGCGTGCTCGCGCACCTCGCCGAGGACGACGACTTCATCCAGATGCTCGTGGACGAGGCCAAGATCGCCTCGCTGCTCCGGCACCAGAACATCGCGCGGGTGTACGAGTTCGCGCGGGCCCACGGCGAGTACTTCATCGCGATGGAGCACGTGGACGGCAAGGACACGCGCACGATCCTCGAGCGCTGCCGGCAGAAGAAGAAGCCGATGCCGCCCGAGCACGCCGCGTACGTCGCGGCCGAGGTCGGGTCGGCGCTGCACGCGGCGCACACCGCGATCGACAGCAAGCGCAGGCCGCTCCGCATCGTGCACCGCGACGTGTCGCCGTCCAACATCATCGTCTCGTACACGGGCGAGGTGAAGCTCTGCGACTTCGGCATCGCCAAGGCGACCCTGTCGAAGGTCAACACCAAGACCGGCGTCATCAAGGGCAAGGTGAAGTACATGAGCCCGGAGCAGGCGCTCGGGCGCAAGCTCGATCACCGCTCCGACGTGTTCAGCCTGGGCTCGTGCCTCTACGAGATGCTCACCCGGGTGCCGCCGTTCACCGCGTCGAACGAGATGGACCTGCTCATCAAGGTGCGCGACGCCAAGTACCGGCCGATCGCCGACCTCGTGCCGTCGACGCCGCCCGAGATCGAGGCGATCGCCGACCGCTGCCTCACGCGGTCGCGCGCCCAGCGCTACCAGACCGCGGCCGAGGTCGAGGCCGACCTGCGCGCGTTCCTGCGCCGCTACGTGCCCAACTACTCGCGCAGCCACCTCGGGCGCTACGTGCGCAAGGCGTTCGCCGCCGAGATCGAGCGCGAGCTGCGCATGCTCGAGGAGTACGTCCTCGCCGACGACGTCAGCGACGACCTGGGCGAGAACCTGATCGCGCGCGAGAGCGAGGACGCGCCGCCGCAGCCGGTCCCGTTCCAGCCCCGCCCCACCGGCACCGCCGATCACATGCTCGGCGAGGGAGGGACCGGCACCGGCGCCGGCAGCGACGACACCGACGGGGACGGCGAGAACAGCACGACCGCGGAGCGGCGCCAGCAGCAGGCCACCGGCGGCTTCGACGTGCACGCCGCACAGACGATGATCCTCGATCCCGCGCGCCACGGGATGCGCCCGCGCTCGCGCACGCAGCCGCCCCCGGTGCCGACGGCGCGCCCGCGCACGACCTCGGCGCCGCCGCCGGTCCCGCCGCCGGGGGGCCGGCCGCGCACGCGCACGCAGCCGCCGCCTCCCCCACCGAACGACTTCGGCGACGACATCCACCGCGAGGAGACGATGATCCTCGACCGCGAGCGCTTCCGCCGGCGCTGACCGCGCACGACCCGCGCACGACCCGCGCACGACCCGCGCACGACCATGATCGGCCAGACACTCGGCAGCTACTCGATCACGCGCGAGCTGGGGCGCGGCGGCATGGGCGCGGTCTACGAGGGCGCGCACACCCTGCTCGGACGCAAGGCGGCGATCAAGGTGCTCCTGCCCGCGATGTCGCGCGAGCACGACGTCGTGCAGCGCTTCTTCAACGAGGCCCGCGCCGCGACGGCGGTCAAGCACCCCGGCATCGTCGAGATCTACGACTTCGGCTTCGCCGCCGACGGCGCGGCCTTCATCGTGATGGAGCTCCTCGACGGCGAGCCCCTGTCGGCTCGCCTGCGCCGGTCGGGCCGCGTCGCGCCGGCGTTCGCGGTCGCGGTCGCGCGCCAGATCGCGTCGGCCCTCGCGGTCGCGCACGCCGCCGGCATCGTCCACCGCGATCTCAAACCCGACAACGTCTTCCTCGTGCCCGACGCGGAGATCGCGCTCGGCGAGCGCGTCAAGCTCCTCGACTTCGGCATCGCCAAGCTGCTCGACGACGGGACCGCGCGCGGCGACGCGCCCACGGCGGCCGCGCTGACGTCGACGGGCGCGGTGATGGGCACGCCGTACTACATGTCGCCCGAGCAGTGTCGTGGCGCCGGCCAGGTCGACGCCCGTGCTGATCTGTACGCGCTCGGCTGCATCCTCTTCGAGGCCCTGTGCGGGCGCGTGCCGTTCCTGGGCGCCGGGGCGGGTGAGATCATCGGCGCCCACCTGCACGTCGCCCCGCCGCGCCCGCGCGCGCTCGTGCCCCAGCTCGATCCGGCGATCGAGGCGCTCGTGCTCCGGCTCCTCGCCAAGGATCCCGACGACCGGCCGGCGAGCGCCGACGACGTCGCCGGCGAGCTGACCGCGCTCGCACGTGGACGCGCGACCGTCGAGGCCGCGGCGGCTCCGCCGGACGCGACCGACCCGATGGCGAGCACGATGGCGGCGACGAACCCCGCTCCCGTGACCACGCTCGGCGCGGCGAGCGGCGCGCGCGCGGCGAACGAGACCACGGCGGCGCGTCGCCGACGCCGCGCCGTCCTCGTCGCCGGCGGCGGGATCGCGATCGTCGGCGCGTCGACGGCGGTCATCGCCCTGTCGCACGACGGCGGCGCGGGCACGCCGCGGGTCGCCGCCGTCGCCGAGTCGCTGGCCTCCGCCGACGCCGCGACGCCCGCGGACGCCGCGACGCCGGCGGACGCGGCGGTCCTCTACGACCGCGTGTACCTCGAGCTCGGCGGCCTGAAGGGCAAGACCCAGGCGGCAGCGCGGCTCATCCCCGACGCGCGCGCGTCGGTGCAGCGGGCGCTCCGCTCGGATCCTTACATCCTCGTCGCGTGGCCCGGCGGCGTGGCGCCGACCGCGGCGATGCTCGACCGGGAGGGCGCGCACGGCTTCGCCCTCGACGCGACGCTCACGGTCGCGACCATCCGCGATCCCCAGCAGCCCGGACTCACGTGCAGCGCCGACGGCATGATCGCGAGCTTCCCCGATCGGGTCATGCTGGGCATGGTGACCGGCCGCGCCTCGATCGACCTGGCCTCGCTCGACGAGACCGAGATCGAACGCGCCGCGCGCGCGTGCCTCGACGCGGTCATCGAGGAGATCGTCGCGCGCAAGGTCATCCCGCACGTTCGCCAGCGGGCGCTCACGCGCGGCCACGGCGACGAGGCCAAGGTGCTCCTCGAGCAAGCGCGCCGCGCCGCCGACCAGGGCGCGTGGGCGCAGACGGCGCGCCTGGCCCGCGGCGTCCTCGCCATCGATCCGTCGATCGTGGAGGCCCAGGAGCTCCAGGCCCGCGCCGAGGGCGTGCTCGACGCCGGCGTCGGCGCACCCTGACCCTGTCCCCGGACGCGGGTCGGGTTAGGATCGAGGCGTGTCGAGCTCGTTCTTCGTGCGGCGCGACCCGCCCGACGACGCGGCCGCCGTCATCGCTGCGCTGGAGCGGCCGGGCGTGCGCTGGGCCGACGGCGAGCTCGACGAGCTCGTCGGGCCATGGCCCGAGGGCGTGGTGCTCCTGTGGATCCCGGGGGCGTCGACGCGCGGCGTGGAGCTGACCCACGGCGACGGGCGGATGTGCGTGCGCATCCTCGCCATGTCGGCGCCCGAGGACTACGACCTCGCCTTCCGGCTGCTCGAGGTCCTGGGCGGCGATCGGCAGATCGAGCCCGAGGAGGGCGAGCCGGTGCTCGCGTCGGAGGTGCGGGCGCGGTTCGGCGGTGAGTGGATGACGCGCAACATGGCCGCGGGCGCGGCCGGGATCGGCGCGGCGCTCGCGCGCGGCAAGCGGGTCACGGTCTCGGGGCCGGGCACGAAGGTGCGCATCGAGCCGGTGCAGCCCTTCGACGCGGTCGCGTTCCTCGAGACCATGCGCCACGCCCAGGCCGCCGCGCTCGACGGCGACGACGCGACCGAGCGCGCGGGCGAGATCGTGAGCGACGACGAGGGCGACGACGAGCGCACGCCGTGGCAGGAGATCGAGGACGGCGAGCTGCTCGTGGGCGAGCAGGAGCACCAGGAGGAGCTGCAGGCGCTCGACGCCAAGCTGGCGCCGGTCGCGCGCAAGCCCACCGGCGCGCTGAGCGGCGCCTGGTTCCTCCTCTTCTACGTCGTCGTCGCGCTCCTGGTCGTGCCGGCGATCCTCGTGCGCGTCGTGACCTGGCCGGTGCGGGCGCTCTTGCGCGGGCGGCGCGAGCAACGCGCCGAAGACCGCCGGCTGCGCGAGCGCGCGACGTGTCGAGACGAGGTCGTGCGCGAGACCGCGCACCTCGAGCTCGCGCCCGACGACCTCGACGCGCGTCGCCGCCGCGCCGACCGCCTGCATCGCCTCGGCCATCACGCCGCGGCCGAGCGCGACCTCGCCTTCTGCCTCGACCGCCTGGCTGACGACGCTCCGTCCCGCGCCGTCGTGCTCCACGAGCATTCGCGGGTCCTGCGCTCGCTCGGCTGCCACAACCTCGCCGACGCCGAGCAGCGCGAAGCGAACGCGCGCGGCGCGGGGATCGTCGTCGTGTCGCGCACCCGTGTGGTCTTCGGCGGCGCGGCCGCCATGTTCCTCACGATGGCGGGCCTCGCCGAGCCGAGCTCGCTGGGCAAGCTCGTCACGGGATCGTGACGTCGAGCGACAGCCGCTCGTCGCCGGCGCGCAGCTCGAGGCGGACGGCGCCGCGCGCGCCGGCCTTCTCCGCGACGAGCTCGACGTCGCCGGTCGGCACGTCGCGCAGGCGGAACTCGCCGAGCGCGTCGCTGCGCGTCGTCACCTGCTCGTCGCCGCGGCGGACGGTGATGTCGGCGCCGATCACGCGGTCGCCGCGCCGGTCGCGGACGATGCCGGCGATCACCGCGCCACGCTCGAGCTCGAGCCGCAGGTCACGCGCCGTGAGCTTCGCCGGGCCGTCGCCGGCGGGGACGTCGGCGGTGAGCGTGCGGCGCACGTAGCCAGGCACGCTGGCGGTGAGCTTCCAGGCGCCCGGCGTGATGGGCACCGCGAACGCGCGCCCGCTCGCGTTGGTGTCGAGCTCGCGCTTCTCGCCGCCGGGGCCGCTGGCGCCGAGCGTGACGCCGAGGATCGGCTCGCCGGTGTGCTTGTCGAGGACGAGCACCTCAAGGCCGCCGCCGTATGCCAGCCGCAGGCGGACGCCGTCGCCGGGCTTCTCGGTGAAGCGCTGCGGCGGATAACCGGCGTGCTCGACGCGGAGCGCGAGCGTGCCCTCGGGGAGCATCACGAGGCGGAAGCGGCCGCCGTCGGCGGTGGTCGCGGTGCGCCCGGCGGCGGGTCCGCTCTCGACGACGACGCGCGCGCCGACCAGCGGCAGCCCGGCGGGATCCTCGACCGCGCCCTCGAGGTTCGCGTCGGCGACCGGGAGGGTGATGTCGAACGGGCGATCGGCATCGGGGTCCTCGCCCGGCCGGAGCGCGAGATCGAGCTCGCCGGCGAAGTCACCGTGGCCGTGGGCGATGGCCCGGACGCTCACCTCGCCGGCGACGGGGCCGGCGCGGTAGCGGCCGGCGGCGTCGGAGACGCTCTCGACGATGCCGAGGCGCGCCGGGCCGTCCTTCGGCGTGAACGTGAGGATCGCGCCGGCGACCGGCGCGCCGCGCTGGTTGGTGACGGTGCCCGCGACGTAGCGCCCGTCGAGGAGCTGGAGCTCGACGCCGGCGCGCACCTCGCCGAGCGACAGCGTCACGCGCACGCGCGCGGGCACGTAGCCCGGCGAGTCGGCGACGATCCAGTAGTCGCCGGCGGGCACGCCGGTGAGGCGGAACTTGCCGTCGTCGTCGGTGAACCACTGCGGCGTGTAGGCGGGATCGACGTCGAGCGGCGCGAGCGTGGGCGCGCCCGGGACCGACGGCAGCCCGGGCATCGGCGCGGCGGGCGCGATCACGGCGTCGTCGACGATCGTCGCCTGCCACGTGCGCGCCGAGCCGGCCGGCGGCGGATACGGGATCGGGCCGAGGAGGACCCCGAGCTCGCCGCGCGGGATGAACTGGAGATCGCCGGGGCGGACGGCGGGCGTGAGCGGCGCCGCGGAGGGTGCGGCGGCGCGCGGGCCCTGACCGCTGAAGCGGCGCAGGCGATCGTCGGCGGCCGCGGCGGAGACCTCCTTGCCGGCGCCGTCGGCGAGCGCAGACACCGTCACGCCGGCGAGCGGGCGCTCGTCGGGGCCGACGACGCGCCCCTCGACGATGCCGCCCGGCACCATCTCGATCGCCGGCGTGCCGCGGCCGGCGGCGAAGTCGACCGAGCCCACGGTGATCCAGCCCGGCGCCCACGCGTCCGCGGTCCAGCGGCCGTCGGGGACCCCCTCGACGCGGAAGATGCCGTCGGCGCCGGTGCGGGCGAAGCGCGGCGCCTCGTCGAGCTCCTCGCCCTCGGCGTCGGGGAGCGGCGTGAGCACGACGGCGGCGGCGAGACCGCCACCGGTCTGACGATCGACGACCTTGCCGACGACGATCGCGCCTTGCTCGAAGGCGAGCTCGACGGGCGCGAACGGGCCGCGGCCGAGGCGCGGCACGCGGCGGGCGCGGGCGACGAGATCGCCGCGCCAGGCCCACGCGCGGTAGGAGCCCTCGGGGAGCTCGTCGAAGGCGAAGTGACCGCCGTCGTCGGTCGTCGTCGTCCGGGTTCCGGACAGCGTGTCGCCGTCGATGGCGACGATGACGCCGGCCTGCGGCTTGCCACGATCGGTGACCTTGCCGACGATGGCGACCCGGCGGGCGACGACCAGCCGCAGCTCGTCGGAGGGGACGGGCACGAAGCGGATCTCGGCGGTGAAGACCTCGTTGCCCTCGAGGGTGAGGTGGTGACGACCGGGCTGCATGCCCTCGAGGGTGAAGCGGCCGTCGGAGCTGGTGACGGCGACGACGACGACGGGCGGGGGCGCGGGGGCGGTGCCGGTGCCGGGTGCGGTTCCGGGTGCGGGTGCGGGTGCGGTTCCGGTTCCGGGTGCGGTTCCGGTTCCGGGTGCGGTTCCGGTTCCGGTTCCGGGTGCCGGGGCAAACGCGGCGCGCTCGAGCTCGGCGGTGACCGCAACGCCGGCCACGGGTGCGCCGGCGCCGTCGACGACGATGCCGGCGAGCTGCTCGGTGCCGGTGCCCTTGCGCGGCGTGATCGTCGGGCGCTCGTCGCGCGGCATCACGGGTCCCGGCGGACCGCCGTCGCGCGTCACGGTCTGCTGGACGGTGCGGCGGAAGCGCGGCGTGACGAACACGACCGCGGCGATCACGGCAGCGAGCGCGGCGAGGAGCGCGGCGATGCGGAGCGCGCGGCGGCGGGGAGGCGGAGGCGCGGGTGGAGGCGCAGACGGATCCGCAGACGCAGACGGATCGGCAGACGCAGACGGTTCCGCCGACGCAGACGCAGACGGATCCGGATCCGGAGAAGGAGAAGGAGAAGGAGAAGGAGAAGGAGAAGGAGAAGGAGAAGGAGATGGAGATGGGGAGGGAGATGGGGAGGCCGAGGGAGATGGATTCGTGGACGGAGGGGTTTCCCTCTCGTTCGCGGGTTCGCTCGTGCCCCCGACGCCCGAGGCCTTCTTCCCGAGGCCCGAGGCCCGAGGCCCGAGGCCTCCTTCTTCTTCGTCCACTGCCCGGCAATCCTTTCACAACCCCGGTGCGCTGCAACCCTGCGTGGTCACTGGCCGCCCCAGTACGGGGAGAGGCTTCACCAGGCGGGCGTGGCGCACGTGGGTTCGGGTAGTGAAGGTGTGCGCGACGTTACGCCGGGTCTGGCCGCCTGCGTCACTGGTCTTCGGCTTGCAGCTCTCGAACGTGCCGGGCTGCTGGGATCTCCACCATGCGCCTTCTCGCCCTCCTGTCCGCTCTCGCCATCACCCTCACCTTCGCCGCATCCTGCACCGAACCCGAGCCCACGGTCGAGACGCATGTGAACGCCCTCACCGGCGCCGCGTGCGTACCCGACGCGGCCACGTACATGGACCGTCGGCTCCGCACGCGCGTCACGCCGATCGACTGCGTCGGCGAGACGACCGACATCGATCATCCCAACTGGTGCTGCAAGTTCCCGCAGCCCGGGTGTGACGCCAACGCGTGTTGCGACGAGGACATCGTCGAGCCCGTCGGCCCCGAGATCGACTGACCGCCCCGTGTTACGATGCCCCTCGATGGGGCTCTCCTTGTTCGAGAACTCGCGGGAGATCAACACGAACTCGGCCGTGATGATGGTCGAGGACGTGCTCATCGCGCTCGGGCACTTCGTCAACGATTGCCGCGTCGAGGATCCCCAGGCCATGAAGGCCTGGCGTGTCGCCACCGGATCGGCGCACGTGTCGATCCAGATCGTGCAGCGGACCGATCATCCTCACCTGCGCGTCACCTCCGCGGTGATGCGGCTGGCGCCGGGCGCCGAGGCGTCGGCGCGTGCGGACCTCCACGCCGACCTGCTCGCGCGCAACGCCGAGCTGTGCGGCCTCGCGTTCGCCGCGCGCGGCGACCAGGTGCTGCTCGTCGCCGAGCGCTCGACGCTCGACCTCGACCGCAGCGAGGTCCTCGACCTCATCCGCCGCGTGTCCGAGCACGCCGACTCCGTGGACAACGCCCTGGTGGCGTCGTACGGCGGCTCGCTCGGCGGCACGCCCTGAGCGAGCGCGTCCTTCGACTCCCCTTCGGGTCGCTCAGGACGAACGGGCCTACTTCACGTCGCGGCCGCGCGGGCCCTCGTCGAGCGAGAGCCCCGTGACCACGTTCGGGCACAGGGTCACGTCGGCGAGCTCGCGGACCAGCTTGCCGCTCGAGCTGAACAGCTTGGCGTCGTGGAGCACGACGAACTCGACGGGCCCCGACGAGGGCTGACACGACGCGAGCATCCCGACCACGCGGGCGCCGGTGTCGTACTCGAGGCTGACGCGGTGGCTCACGAGATCATGGATCTTCGAGTAGTCAGGCATTGCGGCCGTTGTTTACCATGACCCCGTGGACGGCCGCACCGTGCTGTACTTCGTGCGTCACGGGGAGGCGGTCTCGAACCGCGACAACCGCTTCGGCGGCTGGAGCGACGCGCCCTTGACCGACCTGGGCCATCGTCAGGCGATCGCGGCCGCCGGCGAGATGCGCCGCCGCGCGCCCACGGTCCTGGTCACGAGCGACCTCGCGCGGGCCCGCCAGACGGCGCAGCCGATCGCCGACATGCTCGGGCTCGAGCCGCGCCTGGAGCCCGGCCTGCGCGAGCGGAGCCTCGGGGTGTTCGACGGGCTGTCCTTCGCCGAGGCCGAGACCCGGTACCCCGACATGTGGAAGAGCCTCACCTCGCGGGATCCGGACGCGGTCCCCGATGGCGGCGAGCTCGCCGACGTCGTGTTCGGCCGCGTGTCGAGCGCGATCGAGCGCATCCTCACCGACCACGCCGGCGAGCGCGTCGCCGTGGTGACCCACGGCCTCGCGCTCTTCCACGCGTTCTCGTACATCTGCCGGCTCGGCGCGCCGACGTACGATCACCCGGTCTTCGTGCTCGTCGACAACGCGTCGATCACGCAGGTCGAGCGCCGCGGCGCCCACTGGCGCATCGTGTCGATCAACGACACGGCGCACCTGCGCGACCTGACCCTCGGCTGACGTTACTGGAGGACCTGATCGAGCGTGATGGTCAGGCTCGACGACGGGATGGTCGCGCGCACCTGGCCCACGATGTCGCCCGGCTGCTTCGAGCGCGCCTCGTGATCCTGATCGAAGCGCGCCATCACCACGACGTCGCCCGAGAAGCCGGTGCCGCCGATCATCGCCTTCGACTCGTCGATGCGGAAGCTGAGCGGCCAGGTCGAGCCGACCACGAGCTTGTCGGTGGCGATCGGCATGCCGACGCCCTGCCCTGTCGACGGATCGGCCTGGCGGACGGCGAGGAAGATGACGGAGCCCGCCGGCACCTTGCCCGTGTGCGCGCCGCCGAGCACGACGGTGCCGGCGAGCACCTTGCTCGGATCGATCGGCTTGTTGGGATCGGGCGGCGGCAAGCCCATCGCGGCGACGTCGACGCCGCCGCCACCGCCACCGGCGAGGGGCGGCGCGCCGGGCACACCCGCGTGGGGATCGCCGCCGCCCATCGCGCCGCCGCCACCGCCGAGCGGCGGCGCGCCCGCGACGCCCGCGTGGGGATCGATGCGGCCGCCGGCGCCCGCGTGCGGGTTGGCCGGCATCGTCGGCACGACGGCCGCGCCCTCGGGCGGCGACTGCCAGTCCTGCGCCGGGGGGAGTCCTTCCTTCTTCTTGCTCTCGCAGCCACCGGCGGCGGTGACGACGGCGATGGCGGCGAGGGCAACGAGGCCTGAGCGAAGCATCCGCAGAATCTAACCCGAACCGCGGCTACAGCCAGCGGGACGTGGTGGTCACGGTCGCGAGGCTCTGCCCGGCGGGCAGCGCCTCACCCATCCACGCCTGGTAGCGCGCCGATTGGGCGGGCGACGGCTCGGCCACCGCGACCACCTCGTACCGGGTGGGCGGCGCGGTGCCGACGGTCGCGGGCACGAAGGTGAGACGGTGCCGGCGGAAGACCGCGACCTCGATCGCCTCCTCGGGCCGGCGGGCGGCGATGGCGGCGCGCGCCTCGCCCTCGCTCGCCACCCGGGCGCGATCGATGGCGCACAGCTCGTCGCCGGGTGACAGGCCGGCGAGCGCCGCCGGCGAGCCGTCGAGGACGCCGGTGACACGCAGCCCGCTGGTCGTGAGGCCGAGCCAGACGGCGGCGGCGCCATCGGCGAGCTGGGTCGGATCGTGCGCGGCGCGCAGCTCGAGGCCGTGGGCGAGGAGCTCGGCGGCGAGCGGAGGATCCTCGGTGCCGCGGACGCAGCGGGTGAAGAAGTCGCCGAGATCGAGGCCGCTGGCCTCGGCGAAGAGGGCCTCGACGTCCTCGGGGTACGGCGTGCCGACCTTGCCGTGACGCAGCCAGAGCGCGCGCAGGACGTCGTCGAGCGAGCGCGCGCCCTCGGTGCGCCGGCGGATCTCGAGATCGAGCGCCAGCGCGCAGAGGCCGCCCTTCAGGTAGTAGCTGACCGAGGTGTTGAGGTTCGACTCGTCGGGCTTGTAGAGCTTGATCCACGCGTCGAACGAGCTGTCCTCGAGGCTGTGCCGGGTGCGGCCGGGGATGGCCAGGAGACGCGACCAGTCGTCGAGCACCTTCTCGGCGAAGCTCTTGGCGGTGATCACGCCTGCGCTCCGCAGGGCCCAGCGATCGAAGTGGCTGGTGAGGCCCTCCATCACCCAGAGGCAGCGCGTGTAGGCCTCGCGGCTGTAGTCGAAGTCGAGGAGCGCGGCCGGCGCGATGCGCTTGCCGTTCCAGGCGTGGAACAGCTCGTGGGAGAGGAGCTCGACCAGGCCCTCGTACGTCTTGCGGGTGGTGAGGCACTGCGGCTGGTGCAGGTTGATCGACGACGCGCGGTGCTCGAGGCCGCCGTAGGCCTCGTGCGAGAGCATGAGCACGAAGGTGTAGCGACGGAACGGGAGCTCGACCGGCTGGTCGGGCGTGCCGCCGCTCGCGCGCGTCGCGTGGTCGAGCGCGATCTTGCCGAGATCGGCGACGAGCTGCTCGACGGTGAAGACGCCGCCACGGACGCGCTCGCCCCAGATGGCGAGCTCGAACGGGACGCCGGCGACCTCGAAGGTGTGCTCCTCGACCTCGCCGACGTGGAGCGGCGAGTCGAGCAGCGCGTCGACGTCGGGCGCGGTGAGCTGCCACGCGCCGTCGGACCCGGGCGGGGTCCCGAACGCGCCGCCGTCGAGGCCGGTGGCGAGGCGCCATCCCCCCCTCCCCTCCGGTGAGCGGACCGAGACGGCGACGGGGCGTCGGCGCAGCTCGTCGACGTAGAGGTAGGTCGCGGGGCCGTGGAGGAAGGCGTGGGTCGCGTCGATGTGGTTGGTGCGGACCGTGAGCTCGTGGGCGTAGAGCGAGTAGCGGACGGTGAGCTCGCGCGCGCCGGCGGGATCGAGCTGCCAGGTCGACTTGTCGACCTTGCGCGCGACGATGGGCGCGTCGGCGTCGCCGGTGACGCGCAGGTCGCGGACGAAGCGAGCGTAGTCCCGGATGAGGTAGCTGCCCGGGCACCAGGCGGGCATGGTGAGGCGCACGGGCGTGGGCAGCCCCGCGGTCGCGAAGCGGAGCGTGACGTGGGCGAGGTGCTCGTCGGGCGAGAGCTCGATGGCGTAGCGCAGGGCGGCTTCCGTCATCGCGCCAAGGTACCTCCGACGGTCGAGCGGCGCTATGCTCCCCGGGATGAATGCCCTGGCGTGGACGCGTCGCTACGGCCGTGCGCTCGTCGCGTGTGCGGCGGCGGCGTCGGTCGTGGGCGCGGTGGCGGCGGAGGCCGCGCCGCGCAAGAAGGGACGCGGTGCGCGGGGCAAGGTCGTGCGGGTGGAGCGCAAGCTGCCGCAGCTCGCGAGCAACGCGCACGTCTGCTCGCTCTATGACATCGACATCGGCTACTGCCGGCAGGAGATCGACGTGGGCGACGTCGGGCTCGTGCTCGACGATCAGGGCAACTACGGGCGCGCGGCGATCCGTTCGGTGTCGCGCGTCGTCGACGCGTGTGGCCTGCCGGTGACGTGGAACATCGAGATCGACACGTCGCAGCTCACGAGCCGCGACTACGCCTACAACGCCGTCGTCGTGTTCGGCCACCGGCTCGGCGACGAGGCGCGCTCGCTGCCGCCGCGCGGGGCGGCGCCGGCGGATCGACCCGGCGAGCAGATCACCAACGTGATCGACGATGACGGTGACAAGCGCGGTGACGTGATGGTGACCACGTACGGTTGCGACGAGCCCGGGCTAGGGACGCCGTCGCGGCGGCCGAGCATGACCTGCTACGACACGTGGATCGAGCACCGCGACGAGTGGCGGCACGCGCGGACCGACACGGTGCCGGCGTGCTACTGAGCGTGACATCGTGAGCCACCGAGATGCACAGCGTGCCGTGCGGGCGTTCGTCGAGAGCGAGCGCGGCACGATCCGCAAGGAGGCGGCGACGCGCATCGCGCTGTGTTATCCGAGCCCGTACCGGGCGGCGACGGCGTCGCTCGGGTTCCAGCAGATCTACCGGCTGCTCAACCAGGTGCCGGGGCTGGCGGCGGACCGCGCGGTCCTGCCCGACGACGCGGCGGCGGCGCGGGCGGCGGGCTGGCCGCTCCTGACGCTCGAGCGCGAGCGCGCGGTCGGCGAGTACCCGCTGCTCGCGTTCTCGGTGGCGTACGAGCTCGAGCTCGCCGGCCTCGTCGATTGCCTGCGGATGGCGGGCGTGCCGGTGCTGGCCGAGGAGCGCGACGATCGGCATCCGCTGGTGATCGCCGGTGGGCCGCTCACGTTCTCGAACCCGGTGCCGCTGGCGCCGTTCGTCGACGTCGTCGTGCTCGGCGAGGGCGACGAGCTGGCCGCGGAGGTGGTGGCGCTCGCCGGCGAGGTCGGCTGGCGGCGAGACGCGCTCGTCGCGGCGCTGCGCGGGCGCGCGGGGATCTACCTGCCGAGCGTGCACGGCGACGCGGTGCCGAAGGTGGCGCAGGCCGACGACGCGCTCCTGCCGGCGCGGTCGATCGTCATGTCGCCGCAGTCGGAGCTGTCCGACATGTTCCTCACCGAGGCGGCGCGCGGCTGCTCGCGCGGGTGCACGTACTGCGTGATGCGGCGGTCGACCAACGGCGGGATGCGCGTGGTGTCGGCCGCCGACGTGCTCGCCGGGATCCCGGCGGAGGCGCGGCGCGTGGGGCTGGTCGGCGCGGCGGTGACGGACCACCCGGAGATCCGGGCGATCGTGCGCGGCGTGGTCGACGGCGAGCGCGAGGTCGGCATCTCGAGCCTGCGCGCCGACAAGCTCGACGACGAGCTGGTGGGGCTGCTCGCGCGCGGAGGCTATCGCACGTTGACGGTGGCGGCCGACGGCGCGAGCGAGCGGATGCGGCGGGTCGTCGAGCGATCGACCAAGGAGGCGCACCTGCTCGAGACCGCGGCGCTGGCGGCGCGCCACGGCATGAAGACGACGAAGATCTACATGATGGTGGGCGTGCCGGGCGAGACCGACGACGACATCGACGAGCTCGTGCGCTTCACCGGCGAGCTGGTCAAGCTGCACCCGAAGATCGCGTACGGCTGCGCGCCCTTCGTCGCCAAGCGACACACGCCGCTCGACGGCACCGACTTCGCCGGCATCGCCGTGGTCGAGCGCCGCCTCGACCGCCTGCGCAAGGGCCTCGCCGCCTACCGCGGCAAGGCCGAGCTCCGCCCCACCTCGGCCCGCTGGGCCTGGGTCGAGTACATGCTGGCCCAGGGCGACCAGCGCGCCGGCCTCGCCCTCCTCGACGCCCACACCGCCGGCGGCACCTTCGCCGCCTACAAGAAGGCCTTCGCCTCCCGCAACGCCACTCCCACCGGCCCCCGCGCCCGCGTCCCCTCCTCCGCCGAGCTCATCGCCCTCCGGAAGAGGGACAGGTTCCTGGGTCAGAACGACGCGTAACCGCAGGAGAATTCGGCCCGACCGCGACTGGCGCGCGCGGAGGGCCCTGCTCGCGCGACGGTCGAGAGCCGCCAGTCGCGGTCGCGACGAAAAGGAGAGCGAGAGCGAGGGGTTAGATCCCCGGAGCCTGTCCCCCCTCAGACCCCTCCTCCGCCGAGCTCATCGCCCTCCGGAAGAGGGACAGGTTCCTGGGTCAGAACGACGCGTAACCGCAGGAGAATTCGGCCCGACCGCGACTGGCGCGCGCGGAGGGCCCTGCTCGCGCGACGGTCGAGAGCCGCCAGTCGCGGTCGCGACGAAAAGGAGAGCGAGAGCGAGGGGTTAGATCCCCGGAGCCTGTCCCCCCTCAGAAGGAGGCGACGAGGGTGAGGCCGGAGTAGGCGCGGTAGCCGCGCACCATGACGTAGTAGTCGCCGGCGGAGGTGCTGGTGATGGTGCAGGTCTCGGTGGAGCCGTTGAGATAGGGGCGGCAGTTGTAGCTGGAGGTCGTCGGGCGGCTGCCGAGGCGGGTGTAGAGGTCGGCGTCGCCGTTTGAGCCCTGGATGCTGACGGTGAGGGTGGTGCCCGCGGGGGTCTGGACGCGCCAGTACTGGGCCGAGCCCTGCGCGCCGCTGATGTTGGTCACGGCCGCGCCGTTGGAGAGGTAGGGGTCGCCGCCGCCGCCACCACCGCCGCCGCCGCCGCTCGCCGCGTACGTGCCGGTGAGGGTCACGCCCGAGTACGCCGCGTAGGCGTGGAGCATGACCCAGTAGGTGCCCGCCTGCGGCGGCGAGAACGTGCACGTCTCGTTGTTGCCGTTCTTGTACGGACGACACGCGTAGGTCGACGTCGTCGGCTTGTCGCCGAAGCGGACGTAGAGGTCCGCGTCGCCCGAGCCGCCGTTGATCGTGATCGTGAGCGAGCTCTGGTTCGCCGGCACGTCGATCTTCCAGAACTTCTGGCCGCCGGAGACGTCGCCGATGCCGGCCACCGGCGTGCCGCTGACGAGCACGCCGTCGGTGCCGCCACCGCCACCGCCACCGCCACCGCCGCCGCCGCCGCCGCCGCCGCCGCCGCCGCACGTCGACGGCGCGGTGCCGACCGCGACCGCCGCCCACGCGCAGCCGACCGCGTCGCGCGTCGCCTGGTCGTAGCCCAGCGCCGTCGCCGCCTGCTCCATCGCCGTGCGCACCGACGCGAACTTCGACGTCGACGTCAGGTAGTCGGTCTGCGCCTTGTAGAGGATGCGGATCGCCTTGTCCATGCCGATCGCCGGGACCGGCACCGTCGTCTTCCCCCGCGGGTGCATGCCGCCGCGCGTGAGCAGGCAGAAGGCGAGGTTGCCCACGCCCGAGCTGTAGTGCACGTCGACCGAGCCGACGCCCGACGTCCAGACGTCGCGCGATGCGCCATCGGCCACCGGGTCACACATGAAGCGGAGCGCCGGCGAGATGACGTCCTCGCCGACGAGCCACGTGTCGTTGTTGATCGTGAGCGTGCCGTTGCGGCCGCCGTTGACCCACGCCTCGACGAACGCGGCGAAGATGTCCGACATCGCCTCGTTCATGCCGCCCGACTCGCCGCTGTACACGAGGTTCGACTCGTTCTGCGTCACGCCGTGCGTGAGCTCGTGCGCGGTGACATCGAGCGAGCGCGCCAGCGGCCCGCAGCCCTGCGACGCCGAGCCGTCGCCGTACACCATCTGCGAGCCGTTCCAGTACGCGTTGCAGTAGTTGTTCGAGTAGTGGACGGTGCTCGACAGCGCGCCGCCCGCGTTGTTGTACGAGTCGCGGTTGAAGAAGTTCTTGTACGCGTCGTACGAGTCACCGGTGTTGTCGTACGCGGCGTTGACGTCGACGTCGTTGGTCGCCGTCTGCCCCTCGCTGCGGCGCAGCGTGCCCGGGATGCTCGTCCCGTTGTTGGCGCTGTAGACGCGGCGATTGCGCGCGTGGTGGATCTGCGGGTAGACGGCGACGATCGCGCCGGTGTCGACGTCGACGTAGACGTGGTCGCGCACCGGATCCTGACCGCGCGTGCCCTCGACCTCCAGCTCGTACGCCTGGTAGCGCGCGCCGTCCTCGGTCTGCAGGTACACCGTGCGCGTCGCCGACTGCGTCATGAACATCCACCGCGCGTCGGCCGCGACGTTGGCCGCCGCCGCGCTCGCCGCGATCGGCTGACGCCCGAGCGTGTCGGGCACGTCGCCGCGCGCGGTGCCGTTGATGCCGGCGATCGCGCCCTTCTCGTCGAGGTGTACGACCAGGTCACCGCCGACGACCTCGAGGCCCTTGTGGACCTGGCGATAGCGGAAGTGGCGCCCGCCACCCTCGTCGGTGCGCGCCTTCTGGAATACGAGGTCCTCGGGCTCGAGACGGAACGGCGCCACGACCGGCCCCAGCGACGGACGCAGCGCGAGCTCGGCGGCGACCGGATCCGCGGGTAGCCCGCCCACCTGGGCGAGCTCGCCGACGATGAACATCGGCACGCCGTCGCTCGTGAACTGGACGACCTTCGCCTCGGGAAGCGCCGCCAGCGCCTCGGCGATGTCGTCGGGCACGCTCGACGGCGTGCCGGTCGTGGTGTCCTCCACGACGGTGGTACAGGCCAGGAGCGAACCCGCGAGCGTGGCCAAGGTCGCGAGGGAGGCGTTGCGGACCGTCGTGTTCATCGCCGGTCTGCATCAGCACGCGAAGTGCCAACGCCGCACGACCGCTCGACGCATGTGCGCTGACAGATGTCAGCGCACACGGTTCAGCGCCGGCTTCACTGAAGCGTCGAGTCCGCACGCGAACCGAGGTTATCGAGCGCACGATCCACCATGCGTGCACCGTTCGCGAGCCAACCCACGTTTCGAGTCGGTCGATGTGGGTGGACCGATCCGGATCCGATCTCCCGCCAGTCAGGTGCTGTCAAGGGACCGCTCGCCGCCGCGCTCGCGCGCGCTCATGCGCAGTCGTGACTTGCGCCAGCCCGTCACGTTGTCCGCCGAAACCACGGGGAGAGCTGCCTCGGCGGCGACGTGCGCGAGGACGCGTTCACATCCCACATCGGCGCACGCCCGCCTCCCATCGACGGTGGGTGTAAGGCGACCACGATGCTCACCCGGGGCGACGGTACTAACATCGGCACATGGACCTGGCGCGAATGCTCGATCGGTGCCTCCGCGATCAGTGGAAGGTCGACGACCTCGACTGGTCGCAGCCGCCGGCGCCGATGTCGCGCGACAAGGAGGAGGCGGTGGTCCAGTACTTCACCGACATGGCGGGCATCGAGCGCCTCGCCGGCGCGCTCTTCGCCGCGCAGGCGCGCAAGGCCACCGCCCCGACGCTCCGCGCCATCTTCGACACCTTCGTGATCGACGAGGAGCGCCACGCGGTCGCCGCCGAGCGCCTCGCCCGCTACTACGACGTCCACCACTGGCGCACGTACCAGATGTCGCCGTCGCTCGTCGCCTTCCGTCCCCACTTCCTCCGGGTCATCGAACTCGCCCCACCGGAGATCGCCAACGCGTACATCACCGCGGGCGAGCTGCTCCTCGACGTCGCGCTCCTCCGCTCGCTCGACGACTACGTGAACGATCAGATGAGCCACCAGGCGATGCACCTCATCAACCGCGACGAGTCACGACACATCGCGATCGACTTCCACATGACCGAGGTCTACGCCTCCGACGAGTTCCTCGCCGAGGCCCGGCGCCGCCCTGCCCCACCGGTGCGGCGACGGCTCGACGGCGCCGCCGCGCTGGTCCAGATGCTCTGGCACGCGCAGCCCTTCCTCAAGGCCGTCTTCCTCGAGCCGATCGATCGCACGGATCCGAGCGGCAAGCGTCTGCGCGAGGCCGTGAAGCGCATCCAGCTGGTCGCGCGCAAGCCGACCGTCGCGCGCCTGCCCTTCACGCGCTTCATGATCGCGATGCAGGAGCTGTTCAACCATCGCGTCGCCGGGCCGCTCCTCGGCCGCGCCATCCTGCGCGTGATGGGCGGCGAGCCGCGGCTGGCCGAGCGGCTCTTCACCGAGGACGAGCTGGCCCGCGCCCGGGCCATGTCGTTCGAGGAGCTGGCCGACGACGCGGTCGGCGCCAAGTACCAGTGACCGCGGCGAGCCCGCGGCGCCGTCACCCTTGATATCCTCGCCGCATGCCGGTCACGCGCCTCGTCGCGCGCCCCGACGACAGCCAGCTCGCCTACAGCCACGCCGGACGCCTCGGCCTGCTCGACGCCGCGATGCACGAGCTCGCCGCCATCGACCTCGCGCGCGACCCGCGATGGCTCGGCTTCGTCGGCGGCCAGCTCGCCGCGCTCGACGGCGACGAGCTCGTCGCGTACGACCTGCCGGGCCTCGGCGAGGCCACGCGCTGCGCCCTCCCCGCGGGCTCGAACGTGCGCGCGATCGTCGGCGAGCGCGTCGTGCTCGACGCCGGCGGCCTCGAGGCGACCGTCGCGCGCTTCCTGGGCAAGAAGATCGACCGGTCGTCCTTCACGATGAAGCTGCCCGCGCAGCACGTGCTCGCCCAGGAGGAGCACCGGGTGCTCGTCGTCAACCCGCAGGCGACCGAGCTGCTCGACACCGTGTCCAAGCGCGTGTCGTCGCGCGTCCAGCTGCCGCTGCCACCCGCCCCGCGCGAGGTCGGCGCGACCCACCAGCTCCGCTACGTGTGGACGTTCCGACCCGGGCGGCACGAGCTCTTCATCGTGCGCCTGAGCGACGGCCGTCCGTTCCAGCAGCTGATGGACGCGCCGATCACGGCCGTCCTCGCCAGCGTGAACGGACCGTGGGTGGTGGTGTGCACCGAGGCGGGACCGCGCCGCCTGCACGTGCAGACGCTCGCGGTGCACGCGCTCGACGCCGACGTGGCGCAGGCGGCCTGCGTGACGGGTGGCGCCGAGCCGAGCCTCTACTGGATCGACCGGATGATGCGGGTGCAGCGAACGCACCTGGGTGGCCAGGCGGTCGTCGGCGACGGACGGGTCGGCGGCGGTGGGCTACGCATGGAGATCGAGCCGGTCGGCACCGTCGGCGGACCGAAGCACGCGCCCACCGCCACGCCCGCCGCCACGCCCGCCACCGCGACCGCGCCCGCGCTCGCCCCGGCCGCCGCTCCGGTGCCGGCGGTCTCCGTGTCGACGCCGTGGCGCCTGCTCCTCGCCGAGTGGGCGAAGCAGGTGATGCAGGGCAAGGACGTCACGCCACCGGCGGTCGATCGCACGATGGCCGACGTCGTCCGGCGTGCGGCGCTGAGCGTCGAGGGCGGGCGCCTCCTGATGCTCCTCTACGGCGCGTGGGTCGCCGGGGAGCCGCGCGTCGCGCTCGCGGTCGCGGCGCGCACGATCGCCTGGGAGGAGGTCGCGGGCGACGCGACCGTGCCGCGCAGCCGGCTGACCGACGTGGTCGACGGCCGCGTGCGCGTCAAGCCCGTCGTCGCCCGCTACCTCGACGGCGCCCACCCGGAGCGCGTCGTCGTCTACGGCCGGACGCCGCGGCCCGACGTCGCGCCGGGCCGCCAGCTGGCGCGCGTCTCCGCCGACCTGCCGGTGATGGCGAGCGCCAGGGGCCTGGCCGAGCGCATGGGCGCGGCCGCGATCATCGACGAGGTGCGCGCGGCGAGCGCGAGCGAGCTCGCCGACGCGGTCGACGAGGCCTGGCTGCGCGGCCTGCCGATCGTCGCCGTCCCCGGGCTCGAGCTCGACGCCCGGCGCCTGGCGGCGGTGCCGCTACGCGCCGATCACGCGCTCGTCATCGTGTGGCCCGACGACGCGGCGCCGGTCGCGCTCGAGGAGCTGCCGACCATCGAGGCCTGACCCGGCCCCTGAGGCGCGACCCCGACCAGGCCGAGGCGCGCCAGCCGCGCGTGCGGCGCGCGCGGATCGTCGTCGCCCCACACGCCGAGCGCGCGCGCGACCTCGATCGGCCGCGCCGAGCCGGCCGGCGAGATGCGCACACGCACGCGCAGGAGCGCCGTCTCGTCCCAGCCGAGCGTCGCCGCCAGCCGCGCCGCCGCCTCGCCGTCGATCACGCCGGCGTCCTCGACGAGCGCGCGCACGTCGATCTGCTTCTCCTCCCGCGCGACCAGCGCCTCGGGCCGCGCCAGGAACGCGGCGAGGATGCGCGCCGCCCGCGCGCCGTCGTGGCGCATGCCGTCGGGCGCCGGTTGCACCAGCAGCTCGTACGCGGTGACCAGCTTGCCCAGGCCGGGTGTCCCCGGCGCGACCACCTCGCCGCGCAGGATCGCGAGCCCCTCGGGGCACACCGCGTGCAGCCGCCGCACGACCTCGTCGGCCGGCAGCGGCGCGCCGTCCTGATGCGCGAGGTCGACGTCGATCACCTCGGAGAAGCTGGGCACGCCCAGCGAGAGCGCCGGCCCGAACGTCATGCGCGGCTTGGGCGAGAACCCACGGGTCAGGCACAGCGGCAGCTGCGCGCGGCGGAAGCTGCGCGCGAGCAGGCGCCCCACGTCGAGGTGCCCGAGGAACGCGGCCCGTCCCAGCTTGGTGTAGTGCAACCGGTACGTCGCGAACGGCGCATCGGAGCCGACGTGACCCGCGAGCCGTACGCGCTCCGCGCGCCGCGCCTGGCGCCCGGTCGGCTCGATCGTCGCCGCCGTCTCCCGCACCCGCCGCTCCGCCGCGCCGAGCGTGCGCAACGCGACCAGGCGATCGTCGCGCATCTTGGTCAGGTCACACGCGACGCCGCAGTCGTAGCAGACCAGGCGCCGCCGGTCGGGCTCCGCGTCGGCGAGGTTGGTGTGGTGCACGAGCATCCCGGCGACCTTGCCGCACGGCGGCGACGACCGGCTCTTGAGCGCCTTCCGGTACTCCTGGAGCAGGAAGCCGTCCTCGAGCCCGACGTCGATGTGATCCCACGGCAAGCGCGCCGTGACCGGGCGCGTGCCCAGGTACGCCGCCACGTCGACGCCGACGTCGGCGAACACCGCGTCCCAGCGCTCCTCGTCGAACGCCTCCTCCCAGCCGTCGAAGCGCGCGCCGCGCCGCCACGCCTCCTCGATCACCGGCGCCAGCCGACGGTCGCCGCGCGAGAGCACACCCTCGACCCAGGAGATGCCGCTGTCGTGATACTTGAGGCGCAGGTTGCGCTCACGCACGGCGGCGCGCAGGAGCGCCTGCTTGCGCTGGATCTCGCCGAGCGAGTCCTGCGCGCACCACTGCAGCGGCGTGTGCGGCTTGGGCACGTGCGACGAAACGCTCACCGTCACCTCGGCCTGGCCGCCCAGCGCCTTCTTGCCCACGCCCAGCATCCGCTGCCCGGTCTCGACGATGCCGCGGACGTCCTCGTCCTCCTCCGTCGGCAGGCCGATCATGAAGTAGAGCTTCACCCGGTGCCAGCCCCGCTCGAACACCTTGCGCGCGCTCTCCTCGATGTGCGCCTCGGTGATGTTCTTGTTGACCACGTCGCGCATGCGCTGCGTGCCCGCCTCGGGCGCGAACGTCAGGCCGGCGATGCGCGTCTCGGCGAGCTCGTCGAGGATCTCGTCGGGGAGCCCGTACGCGCGCAGGCTCGCGACCGACATCGACACGCCGCGCCGCTTGAGCTCGCGCGCCAGCTGGGTCACGAGCGGCGAGATGCTCGAGAAGTCGGCCGTCGACAGGCACGTGAGCCCGGTCTCCTCGTAGCCCGCCTTCTCGACGCCGCCGAGCACGCTGGCCACGATGCTCTCGGGGCTGCGCTCGCGCACCGGCCGGTAGATCATGCCGGCCTGGCAGAACCGACAGCCCTCGGTGCAGCCACGGGCGATCTCCACCGACGCGCGCTCGAACACGGCCTCGGCGTACGGCACCGGCGCGTCGGTCGGGAACGGGTACGCGTCGAGGTCGGCGACCATCGCGCGGCGCACGCGACGGGGCGCGCGCGGATCACGCGGCGCGCCGACGACGACCATGCCGGTCGCCTCGTCGATCTCGGTGTCGTAGAGCGCGGGCACGTAGAGCGGGAACGTCGCCGCCAGCTCGGCGAGGGCGTCGAGCCTCGTCCGCTCGCCGCGCGCGATCGCCCGGCGCAGCGCCGCCCAGGCCAGGACCAGCGCCGGCAGCTCCTCCTCGCCCTCGCCGATGAACGCGGCGTCGAAGAACGGCGCCATCGGCTCGCAGTGCGACGCCACCGGCCCACCGGCGAGCACGAGCGCCGCGTCGGGCGCGCGCTCGACCGCGTGCAGCGGCACACAGCCGAGCTCGAGCATCGTGAGCACGTTGGTGAACGTGAGCTCGTACTGGAGCGACACGCCGATCACGTCGAACCCGGCCAGCGGCGTCTGCGACTCGAGCGACACCAGCGGCAGCCCGCGCGCGCGCAGCTCCGCCTCCATGTCGAGCCACGGCGTGAACGCGCGCTCGCACGCGATCCGCGGGTGCTTGTTGAGCAGGCTGTAGAGGATCTTCGTCCCGAGGTGGGACATGCCGATGTCGTAGACGTCGGGGAACGCGAGGACCACGCGCGCATCGACCGTCGCCGGGTCCTTGTGCACGGACTGGTACTCGCCGCCAAGGTAGCGGGCGGGCTTGGTGACGCGGTCGACGAAGTCGGCGTAGAGGTGGCGCATGGCGGACCCGCGTGAGGGAACCCCTTCCTGTAGCCCATCGCGCCGGCTGGCGCTAGGCTCGGGCGATGAAGCGGTCCGGGCTCCTGATCGTCGCCGTCGCGCTCCTGGGGTGCAAGAAGCAAGAGCCGCCGCCGGTCGTCTACGGGCCGACCGCCGCCGCCGAGGATCCGGCCAACCTGCCCGCCGCCGGCGAGGCGCCACCTCCCGTCGAGGTCGGGGGTAAGCTGGCCGCCATGTGGAACACCCCCATCAACACGCTCCAGGGCCAGCCGACCACGCTCGGCGACTTCAAGGGCAAGGCGCTCCTCGTCGTGAACGTCGCGAGCAAGTGCGGGCTCACGCCCCAGTACACCGCGCTCGAGGCGCTGCAGAAGAAGTACGCCGCGCGCGGCTTCAGCGTCGTCGGCTTCCCGTGCAACCAGTTCGCCGGCCAGGAGCCGGGCTCCGCGGAGGAGATCCAGGAGTTCTGCTCGGCGACCTACGGGGTCACGTTCCCGTTGATGGAGAAGGTCGACGTGAACGGCGCCGCTCGTCACCGGATCTACCAGGAGCTCACGGCGATCCCCGACGCCTCGGGGCACGCGGGAGACATCCGCTGGAACTTCGAGAAGTTCGTGATCAGCGCCGACGGCGAGACCGTCACCCGGTTCTCACCTAAGACGACTCCCGATGATCCATCGGTGATCGCCGCGATCGAGGCCGGTCTGCCTCGGTGAGCGCGGATCGAGGGGGCCTCGACGGCCCGCGGTCCGTACTATGCGTCGATGAGGGAGATCCTCGGATGGCAGGGCCTCGACGACGAGCCCGAGGCGGCTTCGGCCGAGCGTGTCGCACCCGGCAAGGTGTCGCTCACCGCCCAGCTCGTGTCCCGGCGGGCCCGCCCGAGCGCGGAGCCGCACCCCCTCGCGTCGCCGCTGGCCTCGCCGGTCCAGATGCTCGCGCCCGGCGCCCGCGCTGACGATCCGTTCGCCGTGCACGAGGCCGCCGCGCGCGGCGTCACCGGCAGCCCGCAGGCCCTGCCCTACCAGGAGGCGATCCAGCGCAGCTTCGGCCACCACGACGTGAGCGGCGTGCGCGCGCACGTCGGCGGCGCCGCCACCGAGGCGGCCGCGGCGATCGGCGCGAGCGCGTACGCCACCGGTGACGACGTCGCCTTCGCCGCACCGCCCGATCTTCGTCAGGCCGCCCACGAGACCGCCCACGTCGTGCAGCAGCGCGGCGGCGTCCGGCTCGACGGTGGCGTGGGCCGTTCCGGCGATGTCTACGAGCAGCACGCGGACCAGGTCGCGGACAAGGTCGTGCGCGGCGAGAGCGCCGAGGCCCTCCTCGACACCATGGCTCACCGCGGCGCGGCCGGCGGAGCGGCGGTCCAGCGCGACGACCGCGATCACGACGGCGTGGACGACGCGCTGATCGAGTCGACCGAGGCCCCGGAGGATCTCGACGTGCTCCTCGCCGCGCTGCGCTCGACCAACGTGACCGAGCTCGGCGCGACGACCGCCGCGCTCACGCCGGCCGCGCGAGGCCACACGCGGGCCAAGCTCACGTACCAGTTCCCCCTCGACCACCGGGCACGACGGGCGCGCGGCGCCCACCTGCAGCAGATCGCCGAGGAGGCCAACCGCCTGGCGCACATGTCGACGGTCGAGGTGGAGATGCGCCAGGACTGGGGGCGCTACGCGCTCTCGGGCGATCCGCTGGTCGCGACCGACGATCTCGACGGTCGCATCGCCGCGGTGCGCGCGAACGCCGAGCTCGGCTTCACGACGACACTCATCCAGGCGCTCTGGCGACGCGTGGTCCCCGACGAATCCCGCCGCAGCTCGTTGTTCACCCGCGTCTTCACCGACGCGCTGCGCGACCGCGGCTTCGCGAGCGACGGCGTGCTCACCGAGGCGGCGGTGCGGGCGATCGACGTGGCGCAGGCGATCACCGCGCCGCGGCACGTCGACCAGCACTACGAACGTGCCCAGCCGTGGGCCGGGTTCTCGAACGAGGAGTTCGCGCGCGCGCGCGACGCCGTGTGTGCGCGCCTCGGCGTGGCCGCGACGACCCTCGCGCGCGTCGTCGAGCCCGCCGAGCCCGAGCCCGCGCCTGGCCCACGCGGCCGCGGAGGCGGGCGGCGCGCCCACCGCGCGCGGCGCCCCGAGGTCACGCTCGATCCCGCGTTCGTGCACGCCGTCATGAACTGGCAGGCGTGGCACCATCGCGGGGACGCGCACGTCCACTGGGGCCGTCTCGACGCGGAGGATCTCGCGGAGCTCGGCGTCCCGCCGCCGGCAGGGGCGCCGGCCGAGGACGCCGCCGCCGCCGCCACCGCCACCGCCACCGCCACTGCCGACGCCGCGCCGCCGCCCGTCGACACGGCGGCGATCGATCCGACCGCGATCACCGACGCGCAACGCGCCTCGATGACCGAGCTCCGCCGCGGGATCGAGGAGCTGCGCGACGCGATGCGCACGGAGGCGCAGGCCGCGGCGCGCGCGGCACGAGCGGCGCGCCCGGCGCGCGGTCGAGGACGCGGACGCGCGGCCGCCGAGCCACCGCCCGCCCCGTACGTCCCACCGAGCCCGTCGGGCAGCGAGCGGCTCACCACGTACCTCCACGACACGGCGCTCCCGCGCATGAGCGCCGCCCACCTCCACGCGTGGAGCCCGTCACAGATGGTGCGTCGCGGCAGCGAGAGCGTCACGGCGTGGGCCAACCGGGTCGACGATGCGCTCGCCGAGCTGCTCGGTGAAGCGCCCGCGCACGACGCTGACGCGGCGGCCGCCCAGGAGCTCGAACGTCTCGGCGTGCTCACGGGCCGCGGCGCGCTCCATCGCGTCGGCTGGGATCCCCGCCTCCACCGTCACGAGACCGACGCCGACGGCACCGAGCACACCGTCTCGCCCGAGGAACGCTCGCCCGAGGTGCTCCACCAGCTCCAGCGGTACCGCGATCGCCTTCAGGGACTCCTCGACGGCGTGCAGCAGGGGCTGAACACCGGCGCCGCGGACGACCTGCGGCGCGCGCTCGGCGCGATCGCGGCCGCCCGGACCGGCGGTCAGCTCGCGCCGCCCGAGCTGATCCGCCACCGCTGGCGCACGGGGTGGCCGCCGACCCCGGCCACCGACGGCAGCGTCGGCGATCTCCGCAGCCGCGCGCAGCGATGGCGCTCGGCCTTGCGCACCGTCCTCGGCACGACCAGCACCGAGATCGGGCTCACCCCCGCGTACGGCGAGACCATCGTCAACCACAACCCGGACGCCGTCTTCGTCGATCTCAACCGCGCGGGCGTCGAGCTCACGAACAACCACGGCAACCTCCTGCCGCAGTCGGACATGCACCTCGACCCCGAGTTCGCGCTGCGCATGACCAGCTTCCTGCAATGGCTCGCCGGCATGGGCGTCACCCGGATGTGGACGTCGGGTTTCCTCCGCAACGCGATGAGCCCGCAGGACACGCACCCGATGGGCCTCGCGTGTGACATCACCGGCTTCAAGATCGGCGAGCACGTCCTCCACCTGCGCAGCGGCGTCACGTCACGCGACGGATACGAGGCGGCGCAGCCGAGCCCGCCCGCCGGCGGCTCGGCGTGGTTCGATCATCACAACCGGATCGGCGATCGCACCTACGCGCAGATCATGATGGGCATCGCGTGGCAGATGACCGCGCACTTCGATCGCATCGTCGGCCCGGGCCACAACCCCGAGCACATGAACCACTTCCACGTCGAGAAGTCGCCGGGCGGCGCCGCCGGCAACCGACCCCATCTCATGGCGATGTCGTCGGCGAGCACGCACCTCGCGGGGACGGCGCGCGACGCGGTGGACGCCCGCGACGAGCACTGGGACGACGGCGTCGTGCCCCTGCCCCTCCTCGACGAGCGCGGCCCGCTCGCCGCCGGTGGCGCCGGCGGCGGCGCCGACGCCGCGGTTGACGACGACGGCGGCGGCGTGGACTGACGCGCGTCAGGCGAGGATCGCGAACACCTGCTGGTTGAGCGCGACGAGCACGTCGTCCTGCCAGAGCTCGCGGATCTCGACCGAGAAGCCCTCGGCGGCGCCGTCGAGGTGCGCGCGATAGGCGAAGGGCGCGCGCGCGTCGAGGGTCGCCGGATCGACGAGCAGCTCGGCGGTGAACGTGAGCGTCGCCATCGGGCGCGGCGTGCGCTCGCACGCGAGCGCGGCCGGCCACCACGCGTCGAGCAGCCCGATGAGGGCGGGCCCATCGAGCCGAGGGGTCTCGGCGCGCTCGCGTACCCAGCCCGCGGCGCCCGCGATCTCGGCGCCGCTGTACGGGTACGGCGGCACCGGGAGGTACTCGTAGTGCGAGGTGAAGCGCGGCGCGGCGGCGCCGACGCTGGGCGGTGGCAGCGGCGTGAGCTCACCGGGCGGCGGCAGCTGCGGCGGGGTGGCGCTCGTGCGCGTCGCTCCGGCGGGTCGCGGCGACGCCAGGAGCGCGCTCGCCCGCGCGACCGTGGCGCCCGCCTGGAGGGCCCGAGCCTCGAGGAACGTCGTGCCTCCGCCGCGCCGGAGCACCTCGACCGCGACCTCGAGCTCGCCGGGCACGACCGGCGCGGGGATCTCACCCGAGAGCGAGCGCGTCCGTCGCGCGCGATCGGGCTCGCACGCCTCCATCGCGCGCAGCAGCGTGCCGAGCACGATGCCGCCGAACGCGCCGCGGCCCTGCTGCCAGCCGTCGGAGAGGTTCCAGCGGAAGCGCCGCCCGTCGATCGGATCGAGCGCGCTGCCGGTGTGGAACGTGTCATCCATGGTGCCAGGGTACCCGCCCCGCGCGCCGGCGGTGCGGCAGCGACGGCGCAAGTAAGGTGGTCGCCCCACCGGCGCGCTACAGTCGGCGCGATGGCATCCACGGCCACCACCGTCGCCAGCGCCGCGGGCACGGCGATCGCGCGCACCGTCCTCGGCGTCCTGCTCGGCGCCGCGGTCGGCGTCGTGGTCTTCGCCGTCGAGAAGTCGGCGGGGTGGCTCGAAGGCGAGACCCGCGCGTCCGCCGCGCTCGTGTGGGCGCTCCTGCCGCTCTACCTGGCGGCGGGCGCCGCTGCGGTCGGCTACGCCGGGTTCTGGTCGGGCGTCCGTCGCGCCGCGCACGAGGCGCTCGTCGAGAGCGGCGCCCTGCGTCGCATGGTCGAGCGCGTCCTCGCGCGCGCGCGCAAGGCCGCCGAGGCGCGCGCCGCCGGCGGCGCCGACGACGCCGATGTCGACGCCGGCGAGCCCGCGCCGCGAGGATGGATCGGCGCGCGCCTCGCCACGCTCGGTCGGTCGCTGTCGGACACGATCGTCTCGCGCCTCGCGGCCGCCGGCGCTCCGCAGGCCGACACCGGTGAGCAGGTCGACCGCATCGCCGGCGAGCTCATCGACGAGCTCGGCGTCCTCCCGAGCGTGGTCGCGCTCGTCTTGCTGACCGCGACATTCGCCGTCGCCCCCCTCCTCCTGTCATGAGACCAGCTAGCGATCCGACGGCTCCGTCGGCTCGAGCGTCACCACCGTCGCGCCCCAGTGGCCGCGATCGTCGGCCAGGCGAAAGGACGCCACGTGCGGGCTCCGCTCGAGCAGCGCGTGCACGCGGCGGCGCAGCGTGCCGGTGCCCTTGCCGTGGATGATGCGCACCTCGCCGAAGCCTTTCGCCCGCGCGTCCGCCACGAAGTCCGGCACCAGCTCGCCGACCTCCGAGGGCCGGAAGTGGTGGAGATCGAGCGTGTCGCCGAGCTCGACGACCACGACGTCCTCGGGTGAGCCCTCCTCGTCGTCGCCGTCCGCGCCGTCGTCGCCGGGGGCGGGGAGCGTCATCGCCTCACCGTAGCGCACGGCCGCCTGCCATGCGACGCTGAGCCCATGCGCGAGTCTCTCGTCCTCACCGTCATCGGCCCCGATCGCACCGGGCTCGTCGAGGCCCTCGCCGAGCGCATCTCCGCGGCCGGCGGCAACTGGGAGGCCAGCCGGATGGCGCACCTCGCGGGGCAGTTCGCGGGCATCCTCTTGGTCACCGTGGATCGCGCGCGCACCGACGAGCTCGTCGGCGGTCTGCGCGGGCTGGGCGGCGTCCTCCAGGTGACGGCCCACCCTGCCGGCGAGGCGCCGGGCGCGATCGAGGCACAGCAGGTCCACCTCGAGCTCACCGGCGACGACCGGGTCGGCATCGTGCGCGACGTCGCCCGCATCCTCGCCGAGCGCGCGGTCAACGTCGAGGACTTCGAGTCGACGGTGTCGTCGGCGCCGATGTCGGGCGAGCCGCTCTTCTCGGCGCGCGCCGTCCTCCGCGTCCCGGCGGCCCTTTCGCTCGCCGACCTCCGCGCGAGCCTCGAGACCCTGGGCAGCGAGCTCATGGTCGACCTCACGACCGATGCGTGATCACGAGTCGGTGTAGATGAACAGGTCGTCGCCGCTGGTGACGACGACCACGACGATCACCTCGCCGCGGGTCGCGGCGTCGAGCGCCGACCAGGCCTGCATCGCCACCTGCGCGTGCTGCAGGTTGTACGCGAGCACGACCAGCATGTCGGTGGTCCACGCGTCGGCGGCGCTCACCAGCGTCGACGCGACCTGGATGTCGTCGAGCTTGCCGTCGAGGAGCGTGGTCGCGGCTGCGGGCGTGTAGTCGTTCCCGAACGGGAACATGACGGCGCGCGTGACCGAGACGCCGACCTTGCGACCATCGATCGACACCAGCAGATCCGCCTTCTTGCCCTGGGTGTCGTAGATGATCTCGGTCTCGGTCTTGAGCAGGGTCGCGAGCTCGCAGCGCGCCAGCCACTCGAAGGCGAACACCTCCGAGTAGAGCGAGCTGCCGCCGGCGTTCCCGTCGAGGATGATCTCGAGCCCACCCGTCGTCAGCCGATCGCGCTCCGCCGGGTCGTCGTAGCGGTCCGCGCCGAAGTCGAGCTCGCCGTCGAACCAGCGGGGCATCATCCCGTCGAGCTCGGCCGGCGAGAGCACGCCGCACATGCCGGTGATGCCGCCGAAACCCGCCAGGGGCACGCCCGAGGCGTCGGCCCCGGCATCGACCCCAGCGTCCGCGGCGGCGTCCGGCGCCCCGGACGCGTCGAGCGAGGGGACCGCGTCGACCTCCACCGAGGAACCGTCATCGCCACACGCGGCGACGACCGCGAGGGCGACGAACAGCCCGCGGGGGATGCGACGCATCCCCCGACTCTACTACGCGCGGCGGCGGCGGCGCGGACGGAGCACGAGCGCGAGTCCGAGGAGGCCGAGCGCGATGTCGCTGGTGCGCGCGCCGCCGGTCGAGCAGCACCCGCCCGGCTCCTCGTCGTCGCCGGGGCCGTCCGGGCCCGGTCCGCAGGAGCCGTCCTCGGCGACCTGGGTCGGGAACGGCGTGTTGGTGATGCCGGTGACCACGATGTCGTCGATCTCCCAGCCGGGCGCGCCCACGCCCGCGTCGGTGGCGATGCGGAAGCGCAGCTTGAAGGTCTGGCCGGCGAGCGCGGCGCCGAAGTCGAGGGTCACGCGATCGGTGCCCGGGAACGACGGGTTGGTGCCGCCGTACGCCATCGCGCCGCCGAGCGGGTTCCCGGACTCGCTGGTGAGCGTCCCGTTGTAGCCCGGCTGCGCGAAGGTCGAGACGTCCTGCCAGGTCGCGCCGTCGTCGGTCGAGACCTCGATGACGCCGCCGTCCCAGTAGGTGTCCTGCGAGAGCTCGAAGTCGTGCTTGTGGTCGAAGCTCACGACGACGCTGCCGTCCCCGGCGACCATCGCCGGCGACTCCAGGCTCGTGTCGCTCGTCGTGCCGGCGGCGGCCCCCTTCCAGTGGCGGTCGAGCCCGTCCTGCACCGCGTGCGACCACAGGCTGGCGGCGTCGTCGCCCTTCGCCGTCCACACCGACGGCACCGCGTCCATCGCGTCGGAGGCCGAGGCGTCCGCCGTCACGTCGGTCTGGATCCGCAGCGGGACGACGAACGTGCTCGTCGGGCGGCAGCCCGGCGCCGTGACGTTCACGGTCAGGTTCGCGGCCAGCGGACCCGGCCCGACGTCGCCGGTGACGGCGACCTCGAACGTCGCCATCGCCGCGCCGTAGGGCGCGATCGTGTCGATCGACACCGGCGCCGACGGCACCGTCAGGCCCGCCGTCGTCGATGACACCGCGACCTGGACGCCGCCCGTGAGGGCGAGCGCCCCCGCGTTCACGATCGGCACCGTGATGATCGCGGTGTCGCCGGCGTCGAGCGAACCGTCGGCGTCGCAGTCGCTGGTGAGCTCGACGGTCGCGTTGCCCGGCAGGGCCCGGCCGCTGACCTCGAAGGCCTCCGCGGTGCCGACGAAGTCATCGGACTCGCGCGCCGGCGCGGTCGCGCAGGTGCCGAGGCCGCGGCGCCCGAAGGCGGCCGCCATGACGTCGTGGTCGGCGGGGCTGGCCGCGTACGCGGCGGCGAGGATCGCGTCGCGGATCTCGGTGAAGGTGCCATCGGGCGGCGACATCAGGAGGCCGGCCACGACGTAGCGGGCCATCTTCTCGCGCGTGGCCACGAACTCGGCGCCCGGCATCTTCTGCAGCGCGATGTAGACCTCCCACATCGCCATCGCCCACACCTCGCCGGCGTTGTGCACCTCGGAGTTGGGGCCGCCGCCCGACGTCGGATGCGACGACGGCAGCGGCACGCCGTCGGCGACCATCCCGAACGTGAACGCGTTCTTGGTCGTGTCGACCGAGTACGGCGCGCGGCGGATGCCGAAGTACGGATCGCCGGCGAACGCGTACGCCGAGAGCGACCAGGTCCCGTCGAGGTCGTCGCCGGGCCGGGCCATCATGTGCATGGCGATGAAGTCACCCCAGCCCTCGCTCATCGCGCCGCACTGCGCGGTGCCGCACGCGCTCAGGCGGTGGTGCAGGTAGTGGCCGAACTCGTGGGCGACCAGCCCACCGTCGAGCGAGCCGTCGGTCTCGACGCCCTGCACGCGGTGGAGCGTCGTCGTGACCGCACCGCCGCCGAGCGACGCGCGGAGCGTGGCGCCGTCCGCCATCGTCAAGCCCATCGTCGGGATCGTGATCGGGGTGGTGATCATCGAGTCGTTGGAGAGCGGCGGCGGGGTCGAGCCGGTGTTGTTGGCGATGATCACGCCGATGGCGCCGGCCTCCTGCGCGCGCAGGGTCTTGCTCTTGAACGTGCAGTTGCCGCGATCGACGAGCGCGATCCGCCCGCTGACGTCGTTGGTGATCGCCTCGCAGGCGTCGGTCATCGACGCACCCGTGCCGTCGACGGCCGCGACCACGGCCCCGGTGACGTCGTACGACCCGGGCCCGTAGCTCGCGCCGCTGACCGGCGGCGGCGAGGCGAACGTCGAGATCGTGATCTCCTGGTCCGACGCGCCCGACCACAGGTAGACCTGCATGACGGGATCCATGCCGTCCGCGGGCGTCGACATGTTGGCGTTGTTGCGGCGGCCCTGGTTGGCGGCGTCCTGCGCCTCGGCGCGCATCGCGTCGCCCTCGACGCCGCCGCGCCCGTAGTTGTCGTTCTGCCCGTTGCCGGCGGCCTCGGTGAAGCCGGCGTCGTACCACTCGTCGTGCAGCCAGTTGATCGAGTAGAAGAGCTGCGTGATCGCCGCCATCTGCTGGTCCTGGCTGACCAGCGGGCTCGCCGCCGTGTCGTAGACGCGGTCGAACACGCCGGCGGCCGTCGTCGAGGCGCGGAAGTCGTTGCCGCCGAAGCCGTTGGGCGAGTTGATGTCGGTGTACGCGTCGACGTTGTTGCCGTTCGACGTGGTCGCGCCCGCGGGCAGCCACGGATCGCTGCCGCCGGCGGGGTTGGTGTTGAGGCCGTCGACCGAAACCAGGCTCGGCGCCGCGTAGGCGGGGCGCGCGGCGCCCGGCGCGCCGGTCGGGTGCGGCGACGCGTCCACGGTCGGTCCGTCGAGCGGGCGCATGTCACCCGTCGTGTCGGCCCAGACGCGGTAGTCGAACGACGCGTCGACCGTGAGGTTCTTCTGCTCGAGCACGCGGCCGTCGCGCGCGGCGACGATCACGCGGTGGAGCGTCGTGTCGGTCGAATCGACCGGTGACATGTACGCCTCGACGATCCACGCCGGCACGAGCGCGTCGTCGCTCCGAAACCAGGTGCGGCGCGCGCGCGCGTCGGTGACGTCGATCCCGCCGACCTCGCCCGCGTACCAGCTCGCGGGATCGATCGGGTCGACCGCACGCGGCTTGTTGACCGCGGCGAGGGCGCCCGCCGGCACGTCGACGCCGTGGACGGCGTGCATCGCCACCGCGAGCGCGGCGCGACCATCCTGCACCACGCCCTGCGCGAAGCCGGTGCGGTCGCGGGGCAGATCCGTCGCCACCGGCACGCCGCTGGCGGCGAGCAACGTCCCGCCCTGCCCGACCAGGACGCGCATCTCGCCGCGGTCGACGGGCACGCCGTCGACCAGCTGACGGACACGCACCACATCACCGCCCGCGACCGGCACGGTCGCGAACGGCGCGAGCTCGGTGAGCCCCTGGGCGGCGCCCCACTGCGGCGCGAGCGCACGCAGATGCGCGATCGCCGACAAGGCCGGCGTCGCCGCCGGGATCGCCGGCATCGTGCCGCCGCGCAGGAGGCGGGGCGACGCGGTCACCTGCGCGCGTGCGCCGAGCTGGGCCACGGGCGTGTCGGCGAGCGGCACGGCGACGGAGTGACCGCTCGAGCGCGGGGCGCTGGACGGATCCGAACAACCGGAGGGAACAGCGAAGGCCGCGGCGGCAAGGGCCGCGGCGAGGGAGGGAACGCGCGGTCGGCTCATCGGCGGCGAACCTACCCGACCTCGGCGCGCCCGCTCCCGCCGGCGACGCCATCACCCGCTGGCAGTTCCTGCTAACCGGGGGCGACGCGGCCCCCGCGCCTCATCACTTCATGACGTGACAGGCCGTACAGCCGAACCCATCCTGCTGCTCGGGTGACCACTCGGGCATCCCGAGCAGCTCCGCCATCTTCGGCTTCACCTTCGAGCCCATGAACTCCATCATGGGCTTGGCCTCCTCCGGCGGGTTCTGGAACAGCTCGCCCGTGAGCTCGGGCAGATCCGGGTGGGGCATCTTGTACGTGTGATCGTCGATGCCGCTGCCGTGGCAGGTCTTGCACGTGAAGTCGGCGAAGCGCTCGGGGTCGAACGCCTGGAACTCGGCCTTCATCGTCGGCAGGACGACCTGCTTCATGAACTCCTCCTGGGCCTCGTGATCCATCGACGCCCACTGCCCGGGGGCGAGCGGGCCGAGCGCGGGCTCCGTCGGGCCGGTGCCGCCGCCGCCGCCGCCTGCGGGCGTCGACTTGCCGCCACAGGCCGCCGCCAGGACGAGGATCGAGAGGAAGAACGAACGGTGGTTCACGATGCGCATGGGCGGGGAAGCTACTACGAGGGATCGCTCTCGACCAGCGCGAGGCGTCGTTCCAGGAACCGTCGCTCGGGATCGGTGCCGACCAGCATCAGCGCGTGGCGGTACGCCGCCGCCGCCTCGGACCGTCGTCCCAGCCGACGCAGGAGATCGGCGCGCGCGGCCGGCAAGAGGTAATAGGACGAGAGCGTCCGCTCGGCGGACAGCCGATCCATGCGCGCGAGCCCGACCTCGGGCGCGAACGCCATCGCCTCGGCGGCCGCGAGGTTGAGCTCGACGACCGGGGTCGGCGCGATCGCCAGGAGGTGGCGATAGAGCCCGACGATCTGACGCCAGTCGGTGTCCGCGGCGCGCGCCGCGCGCGCGTGCACCGCGGCGATCGCGGCCTGGATCGCGTAGGGCCCCGGCCGCCCGGCGCGCAGCGCGTGCTCGACGAGCGCGAGGCCGCGCGCGATCTCCCCGGCGTCCCAGCGGCCGCGATCCTGATCCTCGAGGAGCACGACGTCACCGTTCGCGTCGATGCGCGCCGGACGCCGCGCGTCGACGAGGAGCATGAGCGCGAGGAGCGCGTTGGCCTCGAGCCGCTCGTCGACCAGCGCCGCGACGAGCTCGCCCAGCCGGATCGCCTCGGCGCAGAGCTCGCGCCGCATGAGGTCGTCACCCGCCGTCGCCGCGTAGCCCTCGTTGAACACGAGGTAGATGACGGCGAGCACCGCGTCGGTCCGCTCGGCCAGCTCCTCGGATGGCGGCACGCGGTACGGGATGTGCGCGTCGCGGATCTTGCCCTTGGCGCGCACGAGCCGCTGCGCCATCGTCGCCGGCGGGACCAGGAACGCGCGCGCGATCTCGTCGGTGGTGAGGCCGCACAGCGTCCGCAAGGTCAGCGCGATCTGCGCCTCGAGCGCCAGCGCCGGATGGCAGCACGTGTAGACGAGGCGCAAGGTGTCGTCGGCCACGGGGCCATCCTCCTCGACGTGCACGTCGCGGTCGCGCGCGCGCTGGACGAGGTCGGCGGCGATCGCGGGCTGCTTGTCGGCGAAGCGAGCGGCGCGGCGCAGGCCGTCGACGCCCTTGTTGCGCGCGGCGCGCACCAGCCACGCGGACGGATCACCGGGCACGCCGTCGCGCGGCCACTGATCGAGCGCCGCGACGACGGCGTCGCCCAGCGCGTCCTCGGCGCGATCGAAGTCGCCGAGCACGCGGATGAGGGCGGCGAGCGCGCGGCGGCGCTCCTCGCGCACCACGCGCGCGACGGCCTCTCGGCTCGGCGACGTCAGGCTACGGCGCCTTGTCGAAGACCATGATCGGGCGCACCTCGATCGAGCCGGTCTTCGCCCCGGGGATGCGGGCGGCGAGCTTGATCGCCTCGTCCAGATCGGCGGCCTCGACCACGTAGTACCCACCCAGCTGCTCGCGCGTCTCGGCGAACGGCCCGTCGGTCGTGAGCGTCTTGCCTTCGCGCACGCGCACGGTCGTCGCCGTGGACGTGGGCTCGAGGGCGTCGCCGCCCCGCATGTGACCCGACGCCTGGATCGCGGTCGTGTACTCGTCGTAGGCGCGGAGGACCTGCGCGCTCTGTTCGGGCGTCATGTCGGCGTAGAGCTGCTCGTTCTCGTAGATCATGAGGAGGTATTGCATCGGTTCGCTCCGGGTAGGTCGCGTGCTTCCTGCACGCGACCCTAGGTCGAACGGCCCTCCCTTGGATCGACAGCGGCGCGACTTTTTTCGCGCCGCCGCCGGCTACGAGAGCGCGCTCACCAGGTGGTGCGCGTTCGCGAGGTGATAGGCGACCACGAGACTGTACGCGGTCGCGCCGCTGTAGAGGGCGAGGTTCGCGCTCTTCCGGTGCCGGAGCCGCCACAGGAGCAGGACCGAGAGCGACACCAGCGCGAGCTTGATCGCCATGAAGCTGACCGCGCCGTGCCCGAGCGCCGAGGACATGAGCGGGTTGGCCTCGTCGGCGACGCCGGCCTCGACGAAGCACAGGGTCCAGACCGCATCCAGGAGGTTGAGGATGATCACCAGACCAGCGAGCCGCGTAGCCAACATCGGTCGCATGTAGGTGCACGCGCCGCGCCATGCGGGGCGGAGCGCAAACCCCGAAAACCACTGACCCCAGCCGGTCTCAGCTGGGGTCAGGATGTCCCATCGTGGCGGGAGTGTCGGGTCTCATTGCCGCCGGAGTCAGCCGGCGGCTACTTGCCGCCGGAGCCAGCCGGCGGTTACTTGCCGCCGGAGCCAGCCGGCGGCTACTTGCCGCCGGAGATAATGGCGTCGACGGCGTCCTTGTTCTCGTCCAGGTTCACCTTCTCGCCGTCCGGCTTCTCCTTGATGACCTCGATGATCTGGTCCTTGTCCTTCTTCGCCGGCGCGTTGGCTGCGCGGATCTCGGCGATCGCCTTCATCTTCGACGGGTTCTGGATGAGCAACCCGAAGGCGCCGTAGAACGCCATCTTGTCGACGGCCTGGACCTCGAACTCCGGCACCTTCCACACGGCGCGGCCCTCGATGGTCGCACCCTTGCCGTAGCGGGCCTCCATGAGGCCGCGGAAGAACGCGAAGTTGCGCTGATCGTCGGCGAGCGACTTGGTGTCGATCGCGATGAACATCTTCCACAGCTCGCCGCCGTGGAAGAAGAAGAACCGGCGCTGGTTCTTGCCGCCCTGGGTCTCCCAGTACACCAGCATCGACTCCTCGGTGTTGTGGGCGAACTCGCTGTCGATCACCGAGACGTCCCACCCGGTCTTCTTGCCGAGGAACTCGGTGTACGACTGCTTGATGCGGGTGACTTCCTTGTTCTTCTCCTTGCGGAGCTTGTCCTGGGTGTAGACGTCGTTGGTCGACTTGATCTGGTCGGCGTACCGCTCGTCGATCGACTTGGTGAGCTGGGTGAGCACCTCGTCCTTGCTCATCCCGAACTTGAAGGAGCCCATGAGCTCGGCCAGCGCCTTCTTCTGCTCGGCGTTGGGCGGCGCGACCTTCTCTTCCTTCTTCACGACCTTGGCCGGCGGCTTCTTTTTCTTCTTCGCCTTCGCCGCGTCGGCGGTCGAGGCGCCCAGGGCGAGGCCCAGACCGATGACGAAGGTGGTCGCAAGACGGACGAGTCGGGACATGGTTCCTCCGACGTGGAGTCTAGCCGCGGGATCCATCCGGATCCAGCGGTCATCCACAGACGTCCGTCCAGCCTCCCTATTCACGGTCCCCGTGCCCGTGCCCGTGCCCGTGCCCGTGCCCGATCTCCTCTCCGTCTGCCCTCTCCGTCAGTTCCCGACCCGCACCTCTCGGTCCATCGACAGCGATTCCGAGGCCCCCGTCAACGCATCGGGCGTCACCGCCACGTCGAGCTCGCTGCCCGACACCGAGCCGTGGCAGCCGCCGCAGACGGCATCGAAGAGATTCTCCGAGACCCCCATCGAGATGACCTCGCCGGGAGACACCTGGTGCTCCTCCCCGAAGTTCACGATCCGGCCCCCGCTGGCGTCCTGGAGCTCGAACACCAGTCCGACGCCGGCGGGCACGTTGACGCGGATCGAGCCGTCGGCGGCGAGCGGCGCACGCCCGAGGAGCTCTCGCTGCTGGAACACGGCGCCCGAGGTCATGCTCGCCGGCGCCGGCTGCTCGCGGAACACGGCCATCTGGGTCGCGTCGCGGAACGCGTCGACCGGCCGCCCTCGCCGCAGGTTGCCGGTGAAGAGCGTGAACACCATCGGCGCGTCCGGCATGTGGATGATCGAGCGCCCCGCGCCCGTCGCGTTCTCGCTGATCGCGCCGCCGAACACGAGCTGACGGCGGTTGTAGTACGGCTTGCGCGGCGCGTGCTTCACGCCGAGCACGGCGTCGACCTGCGCCCCGGCGCCGCCGAGCAGCGTCGTGCGGTTGCCGGTCCGCGGATCGATCGCGACGATGTCCCAGTCGAAGGACGTCGCCGTCCCCAGATCCCCGTTGAACGCCGCGTAGGACACCATGATCCGTCCGTCGGGGAGACCGCTCGGGTTGCGGTAGGCGCCGTTCGTGGCCATGCCGACGCGCCCGGTCGCCGCGGCGTCGGGGAACGTGACCGCCCGCAGGTAGCCGTCGTCGTTGCGTCCGAGCTCGAAGGGCCCGACCGAGCGGTTGAAGATCGCGAGCGTACCGGCGCCGCCGCGGGCGCCCTCGTCGGAGAAGATGGCGAGGAAGTTGTTGTTGAAGTCCTCGCGGATGTCCGTGGCCTGGCTGTAGCCGACCGACGGCGACAGGACGGACATGTCGGCGCCGTCGACATACGGCGACTGCGCGCGCTGGGCGAGCAGCGGGTGGTAGTCGGTGCGGTCCCAGTTGATGCGCCGTCCGGCGAGCTGATAGAAGGGCGCGTCCGACACCTTCTCCGTCGTCATCGTGATGCGGCCCTCGCGCATCATCTGCGGCCCGATCTCGGAGTTGGTGAGGTAGGTCAGCTGCTCGAGGCCGCTGCCGTCGGTGCGCATGCGCCAGATGTCCGACTGCGGCAGGAAGAGCTTGCGCGAGCGCGTGCCGGCACGCGACGACGCGAACACGATCCACTCACCGTCCGGTGACCACGCGGGATCGAAGTTGTGCACCTTGAGGCCGTTGACGTCGGGCTCGGGCGGCGTGATGCGCTGGCAGTTCGAGCCGTCGGTGTTCACCCGCCAGACCCCCAGCGGGTCGGTCGGCCCGGTGCGCATCGCGAACACGACCGTGGTCCCGTCGTGGCGGATGTCCGGCGCCCGGACATCCGCCTGGGCCGTCGCGACGCCGCAGTTCCCGAGCAGCGAGGTGTCGGCGCCGACGCCGGTGATCGCGCCCAGGGCCCCGACGCTGGCCTGCGCGACGCGGAGATCGGAGCCGCCCTGGTAGGTGTCGAACTCGAGCGGTCCGGCGACGTGAGTCGCCGCCCGCTCGACGTACACGAGCGGGATCGTGCTGCCCGCGCCCAGCGCGTCGATCTCCCCGCGCGTCACCGCCGCGGCGCGCTCGATGCGCACCCACTCGAGCAGGATGCAGATCGGCTGCGTGTTCATGGGGTCGAACGTGCCGGGGCACACGGACGGATCGCCGATGAAGAGCTGGCCCCCTCGGTGCGCGATGCCGCCGTCGGAGGGCGTGATCGCCTTGGCCACCGCGCGCCCGCGGCGCGGATCGGGCACCTCGATCGCCATGAACTCGTCGCGCAGGAGCGTGTAGTTCTTCTCCAGCGCGACCGCCGAGAAGAAGCCCTCGCTGCCGGAGCGGAGCTTGAAGTCGTTGCCCGCGCTCGGGCTGTGGCAGGCCTCGAACGCGCAGCCGCGCGTGAGCAGCATGGGCTGCACGCGATCGGCGAAGAACTGCCGCCCCGGATCGCCGACGCCGAACGGGATCGGGCCGACCTTCTCGGCCCACGCCTTGATGATCGCGTACGGCCCGTCGGCGCTCGTGCGGTCCGGGAACTTGTCGCCGCCGGTGTGCGGGCCTCCCCCGGCGCCGCGGGCGAGCGGGATGCGCAGGAGCTGCGACTGATCGACCGGTGCGTCGACGAACGCCCACGCCTGGCTCATGTTGAACGCGAGCTGCGTGTCGTCGTCGCCGCAGGTGATGTAGAAGTCGGACTGCGGCGCGCCGTGACAGCTCGAGCTGTTGCAGCCGCCGTTGGTGCGATCGTCGCTGCCGTCGAGGAGCGGCTGCACGCGGTCGCGGAACTCGGCGAAGTTCGGGTCCTGCAGGTAGGGCATGGCCACGAAGTCACTCGGCACGGCCGAGTTGCACGACCCGGTGCCGCTGACCGGCGGCGTCGGCGGCGGCAGGCCGTTCTCGGTGGCCCCGTTCTCCATCCAGGTGAGGAGCGTGAGGTACGCGTCCTCGCCGACGAGCAGGTTGGGTCCGCCGACGTGGGCGACCTCGAGATCCTTGAACTCGTCGCCGTACGCGATCGCCAGCTGCGCGGAGCCGACCGCCTTGATCAGCATGAGCGGCAGCGGGTACGCCCCGAAGGGCCGCAGGAGGTCGCGGCGCTTCTGCACGTTCTCGAAGCTCATGACGTCCAGGTTGCCGGCGGCGAACTGGAACGGATCGCCCGGGTTGGCCCGGTGACAGCCCGACGTGTTGCCCGAGCACGAGTTGACGAGGATCGGCTCGATGTGGCGCTGGTAGTACGTGCGGCGCGGCGGCGGATCGCTGCAGGCGCTCAGGGCGAGCGCGCCCAGCCCGACGATCGCAGCCCATGGGGCGAACCACGGGGAGACCTTCATCATCTGGGGCACGAGTTTACTCCAGTGGCTCGAGAGTCAGCGCGCCGATCACACGTCCTTCGCCGTCGACGACGTCGAGCGTGATCAGCGCCTCGGCGCGCTCGCTGGCGCCGCGTGGGTCGCCCTCCGAAAACGCGGGTGGCCGCGGGTGGGCCGCGGCCTTACCGGAGGGCGTCTCGCCACGCCGCCGCACCGATCAGAGTCCCGCCAGCGCGGCCTTTGCGGTCTGGCGCACCAGCGACGACGGATCGGAGGTGGCGGCGGTGAGCGCCGCGCGCGACGCGCTGTCGCCGATGCGGCCCAGCGCCCAGGCCGCGTTGCGGCGGACGTTGGCGTCGGGGTCACCCGCGAGCGCGGCCTCGAGCGCGGCGCGTCCGCTGGCGTCGCGCAGCTCGCCGACGACGCCGGCCGCCTTGGCGCGGACGGTCGCGTCGGTGTCGCCGAGCAGCCCGACGACGGGCGCCGCCGACGCCTGCTTGCGCACCTGCAGCCACGACGTGGCCGCGGCGAAGCGCACGCTGGCGTCGCTGTCGCTCATCGCGGCCGTGAGCGCCGCGTTGGCGTTGCGGTGACCGATGGTGCCGAGGGCGCGCGCCGCGGCCATGCGGGCCTCGGGCGACAGGTCGGTGCGCGTCACCGCCGCCGCCAGCGCCGGGATGGCCTGCGGGTGGCGGAACGTGCCGAGGATGTCGGCGGCGTTGCGGGCGAGCCGCGAGTCGCTGCCGGCGAGATCGGCGACCGAGCGCTCGGTCAGCTGGGTCTTCAGCACCGGGCGGCGCGCGATCCACCAGGCGGCGGCCTCGCGCAGCTCGTAGCGATCGTGGTCGAGCAGGTCGAGCACGGTCGGCGTGCACGCGTCGCAGATCAGGCGCTCCGCGCGCTCGAGCTCCGCGATGATGGCGTCGACCGAGCCGGTCGCCACCGCGTTCTGGATGCGCGCCGCCGAGCCGCCGCGGCCAGCCTCCGCCGTGTTGCTACCGACGGCGAGCAGGCCCACCACCGCGGCAGCCAGGAACATTTGCTTCATCGTACGCATGGTCGTTCTCCTTGGCGTGGGTGGTGGATCAGTTGGGGGCGTTCTCGCGCGAGTAGAACTGACCGCCGAGGTCGGCCATCAGCACCAGGAGGTAGTACTCGTCGGCCGTGAGCTCCTGGCCGACCGCCGCCGCGTGCGCCGGGAACTGGCTCACCGGGAAGGCGCGGACGCCCAGGTTCTGGGTCGGGAACTGCTGCACCGGGTTGAGCTTCTTGATGAGCTCCGACTCGCGGGCGTTGCCGGGCTCCACGTAGGTCTTGATCTCGCCGACGATGACCAGGCCGGCGTCCTCGAGCTCCATCATGTCGGGGCCCATGAGCGAGAGGTGCGACCGCGAGTAGCCGGAGAACATCTCGTCACCGACGCCGTAGACCGCCTCGCCGCCGCGCAGGTCGAAGGTCCAGCTGAACGTCGCGCCGGTCATCGGGTCGCTGATGCTCCAGCTCGGGTTGGCCGGGCCAGGGGTGCCGTTGTGGCAGCTCACGCACTTGGCGTCGAAGATGTTCTGGAGGGCGACATCCCAGGGCACGCCGACCGTGCCGTCGCGGGTGAAGCCACCGACCGACACGCGCTGGTCACGCGTCGCGGTCGCGCGCAGGTCCGACGGGCCGCGGGCCACCGCCTCGGTGAGGCCCGGGTCGATGATGACGGAGTCGGTGCGGCTCTCGTGGCAGCCGCCGCAGACGCGCGACTCACCGGCCGCGCCCGAGAACCAGACCGGCTCGTTCGCGTTCTCGTGGGTCATGCCGAACACGTCGATCGCCTGGAGGTGGACCGGGATGTTGGCCGGGATGAGGCCGAGCCACGAACCGTCGGCGCGGACCGGCGCGACGCCGAGGACGGCGGCGCCCTCGTGCTCGGTGATGCCGAAGTCGTCGGGGATGCCCTCCTCGACCGAGAAGCCCTCGACGACGCGCACGCCGTAGACCGTGCCGCGCTCGAGGTTGGCGACGGTGGAGCGGTGGACGTCCATCGAGCCGATGAGCGTCGTCGACTGGTCGTAGCTGTGGGTGCCCGACGGCGCGATCACGGGCGGCGCGTCGCGGCTGACCAGCGGGCGCGGGAACACGTCCCACATCGCCGGGTCGTCGTAGAGCGGGCGGCGCGTGCGGCGCTGCGAGTCGTAGACGTAGATGCCGAAGTTCGCCTCGTTGCCCGGGCCGGCGGCGCCGAGCGTGCCCGACTCGACCGGGCCATCGGCCCACGCGACGAGCAGGTCGGGGTAGTCCTTGGCGTTGAGCGGGTACGCGTCGTAGTAGCGACCGACCGTCATCGACGACGGCTCGCGACCGAGCGGGACGCTGGGCGTGAGCAGGCGGTAGCTCGCCGTGTCCTCCGACATGTTGCGGTCGGCGCGGATGGTGTTGCCGTCCGCGTACGGCTCGCCGAGGCGGATGTCGAGGATGGCACCCGACTGCAGCGTGCGGTCACGCGACGAGCCGATCGCGATGACGCGGCCCGGCGAGATCTCGCGCGCCTTGAGGTAGCTGTTGGTGATGCCGGTGCCTTCCTTGCCGAAGGCCTCGCGCACCGTCGTCATGTCCGGGTGCACGGTGACCAGGTGTCCGGCGTTCATGTCGCCGAGGTGGTCCCACTGGGTCAGCATCACGCGCCCGTCCGAGAGGAGGGTCGGGAAGACGCGGTGCGAGAGGTTGCGCGGCCCGAGCTTCAAGCCCGTGCCGTCGTCGTTCATCACGCCCATCTGCAGCGTCGTGCCGCGCTCGTACTCGTCGCGGAACTGCTGCGCGCCGGGCTCGTCGAGGTCGTTGGTCTGGAAGAAGATCTTGTCGCCCGGGAGGAAGACCGGGCTGACGTAGTCGCGGTTCGGGTTCGTCGGCAGCTGGCGCACCGCGCTCGTGTCCAGGTCGACGATGAAGAGGCTGTACGCCTGCGCGCCCGCGAGGCGGCCCGAGAACACGATCTCCTTGGCGTCGAACGAGATGTCGTAGCCGGAGATGTCGATGTTCTGGTACTCGGCGCCCATGTTGCTGCAGCAGATCTCGGTGAGCTCACCGTCTGCCGTGGGCGGAGAGAGCTTCACCAGCCGCGCCGTCGGGACGTACGACGTGTACTGGAAGATGTCGCCCATTTCGTTACGCTTGGGACGCTGCAGGAAGACGACCGAATCGATGCCGTCGAGCGGACCCTGGGTTTCCCCTCCGCAGGCGACGACCGAACCGAGCGTCATGGCACTGAGCGCGATGCCGAGCTGGATGCGCTTCACGACTGGCCTCCTCATGGTGCCTTTGTCCATGAGCAACGTCCGCGCCAACGAGTTCTGAAATCATCTCGATGGCTTATGGCGGGAGTTGGGCGGGCCTGCCGCCCCCTGGGGGGCAGAGGTTGGGGGTGCCGAACCCCTAATCGACGGGGATCAGGCCGCGCTGCGTCGCCATCTCGCGCAGCATGGTCTTCGCGCGCTCGAAGCGCTTGCGGAGCGTCGCGGCCCGGCGGTCGACCTCCTGGCCGTCGTCGCCGGGGAGCGCGCGTGCGATGTCCTTCCACGACATCTTCCGATCGATGCGCAGGACGATGAGCGCGTGGTCGTCGGGATCGAGGGACTCGCGCAGCCGCCGCAGCTCGTCCTTCACCTCGGTCTTGAGGAACGGCATCGTCGCGGTGCGGACCTGCGCGACGATCGCGGAGATGTCCGCGGCCTGGTTGGAGAGCGAGACGTTGTTGCGGGCGCGGCGCCGGGGATCGCGGCGCAGCCGGTGGAGCGCGTTGCGGGCCAGCGCGTAGCACCACGTGCGCAAGGAGGCGTCCCAGCGGAAGTTCGGCAGCCCGCGCAGGAGATCCTCGGAGAAGACGCTGAACGCCTCCGCGGCGAGGTCGTCGTCCCGCCCGACGGCGTGGAGGAAGCCGAGCACCTCGCCGCCGTAGAGCTCGATCGCGCGCGCGGTCGCGTCGCCGGCCTTGCCGTTCGCCAGCAGCTCGCGGACGCCCTGCTCGAGCGCGGCGCGCGCGGCGGCGGCCTGATCGTCCGTGTCGGCCATGGGATCAGCGGAAGTCTACCGCTTCTGGACCGCGGCGCGCAGCGCGGCGACGTCGCGCAACGTCATCGCGTACGCGTCGGGAAACTTGCCGTACTCGGCGTGGGCAATGTCGATCAGCGCCCGGGCCCGGTCGAGGTCGCGGCCGAGGCCGACGAGCGCCCGGGCGATCTCGATGCTGGCGCCGATCGCGGCATTCCCGTTCTCCGGGTCCGTGCCGGCGAGGGCCAGCGAGCGCTCGGCGAGGGCCAGCGCGGCCGCGTGGTGCCCCAGCCCCGAAAGCGCCTTGGCATGCAGGTTCATCGAGAAGATGTGGCGCAGGCTCCCGGGGCTGTGCTGCGCGAAGTAGGACTCCGAGCGCACCGCCGCCGGCTCGGCGCGGGCGTAGTCCCGGGCGAGCAGCGCGGCGGCCGCGATGTTGTACGAGGTCGCCGCCACCTGGAAGTGACCCGCGCCGAGCGCCTTCTCCTGGATCGCCAGCGCGCGGTCGAGCGCGGCCAGCGCCTCGACGTGTCGGCCGCGCTTGTTCTCGAGCACGGCGAGGTTGGCGTCGGCGAGCGCGACGTCGGGGTGCTCGGGCCCGAGGACCGCGATGAACGTCGCGCGGGCCTCGGTGTACGCGCGCTCGGCCTCGGCGAAGTCCTCGGGTTGATCGGTGAGGAGCACGCCGAGGTTGAGGAGCGCGGTGGCGCGGTCCTTGGACCGCGCGCCCGGCCACGCCGCGAGCGCGATGCGCGCACGATCGATGATCGGCTCCACCTCCTCGTACTTGCCGGCGTCGATGAGGAGGAGGCCGTAGTCGGTGAGCACCTCGGCGGTCTTCGGGTGCGTGGGCCCCAGCGCCGCGGCGTATTCCTCGATCGCGCCCTGGTAGCGCGCGATCGCCTGGTCGTGGTGCCCCGCGCCGAAGAGGGCGCGGGCCAGCGTGAGCTCCGCCTCGCCGCGCACGCCGGGGTCGGCGCCCGGCGGCACCATCTTCAGCATCTCCTCGGCCCACGCGATCGCCTGCTCGCTCTCGCCCCGGTTGTCGGCGGCGGAGACGAGCGCGCCGAGGAGCTCGGCCACCTCGCCCGCGGCGCGCCGGCGATCCTTCTCCACGGCGGCGGCGGCCGCGCGGATCCAGGGCTCGGCGGCGGTCACCTCGAAGCGGTCGGACGCGTGGAGGAGGACGAGGTGGCGGAGCGCCGCGAGGTAGACGTCGGTGTCGTCGAGCGCGACGCCGGCGTAGTAGGCGTCGGTGAAGAGGCGCTGCGCCTCGGCGAGCCGATCCTGGGCGTACGCGACCTGCCCGTCGATCATCATGGCCAGCGCGCGCACGCCGCGATCGTCGGGCATCGCGAGCTCGAGCGCCTCGCGGGCCTCGGCCTGCGCGGCCTCGAAGCGGCTGGCGCGGACGTCGGCGCTCGCGGCCCACAGCCGGGCGCGCGCCATCGTCGCCGCCTCGTCATCGCGTGGCGCCACCGTCGCCGCCAGCGCGACCGGGTCGAGGCATGGCACGAGGGAGGGGACCGCGCGCAGCCGGGTCAGGTACGCCGCCGCGTCGGACTTGGCGAGCTCGAGATCGTCGACCAGCATCGCGGTCGCGCGCGCGCGCAGCCCGAGGCAGGCACGGCTGCGCTCCTCGAGCTCGGCCGGCATCGTCCGCTCGATGCGCGCGGCGCGGCAGCTCGCGATCGCCGCGTCCGCCAGATGACCGCGGACGCGACCCAGGCGCGTGCGGATGCGATCGAGGAGCTCTCGCTCGCCGGGTGAGCCGTCGATGGTCGCGATCATCCGGCTGATCGTGTCGGCCGGCACGATCGCGTCGACCGCGCGGGCCGCGCCCCGGCATGGATCGACGTCCTCGCGTGGCCACGCCGCCCACGCGAGACCCGCGACGAGGATGGCGGCGCCGCCGCCGGCGGCGAGCCACGGCCAGTGCCGCGCCGGCCGCGACGCGGCGCGCAGGGCCTCGAGGAGCTCGTGCATCGATGGATAGCGCTTCGCCGGATCCACCGCGAGGGCGCGGGTGAGCACGACGCGCACGCGGGCGGGCACCGGGCTGTCCCGCGGCGGCGCCTGGATGCGGCCGGCCTCGACGGCCGCGCGCAGCACCCGCTGATCGGCGCCGGCGAACGGTCGCTTGCCGTGCAGCGCCTCCCAGGTCATCACCGCGAAGGCGAACTGATCGGCGCGCGCGTCGACGTCGCCGCCGGCGAACTGCTCCGGTGACATGTACGCGGGCGTGCCGACGAGCACGCCGGTCATGGTGAGGCGATCGGACAGGATGCCGTTGCCGGAGCGGTCGAGCTCGGCGTCGTACGCTGTCTCCGCCACGGGATCGACGTCGGTTCGCGGCGACGACGGCGGAGGCGTCGCCGGCGGGGCGGTCTCCTCGAGCGCCGCCGACGCCGACCGCGCGGTCGCCGACACCGAAGGCACCGGCGTGCGCAGCCCGGAACGCTGCAGGTCGCTCGTGACCAGGTCGGTCGCCGACTCGCCGACGGCGCGGGCGAGCCCGAAATCACCCACGCGAGGGCGACCGTCGTCGCCGACGATCACGTTCTCGGGCTTGAAGTCGCGGTGGACGAGACCGGCGTCGTGCGCGGCGGCGAGCCCCTCCCCGGCCGCCAGACACAGCGCCAGCGCGTCGCGCCACGGGCGCGGGCGCGCCTTGAGCCACGCGCGCAGCGTGCCGCCGGGCACGAACTCCATGGCGACGAACACACGATCGCCCAGGCGACCGACCTCGTGCACGGTGATGACGTTGGGGTGCGCGAGCCGCGCCATCGCCATCGCCTCTCGCTGGAGGCGATCGACGCCGGCGCCGGCGCGGTGCAGCTTCACCGCGACCGGACGATCGAGGCTCTCGTCGCGCGCCAGGTAGACGACGCCCATGCCGCCGCTGCCCAGGCGGCGCTCGATGCGGAAGCCATCGCCGATGCGCTCGCCGGGCTGCAGCTCGAGCTCGCGTCGCGGAGCGGACGGGGCCGCGGCCACGGCGGCGAGCACGGGATCGAGCAGGTCGCTGTCACCGGCCGCCGCCGAGAGGTCCGACGGGAGGAGCGACGCGTCGGGCGCGACCTCGTAGGTGATGAGCGCGCGGTCTGGCGGCGCGTCGTCATCGTCGTCACGGGGCGTCGGCGACTTCGCGGCGCCCTCGGGCTCGGGCTCCCCCACGCCCTGATGATATGCTCCCCGACGGGGGAACACGATGGTCCGACGCTATCTCGCGATCGCCACGATCGCGCTCACGATCCTCGCCTGCGACAAGAAACGAGAGCAGGTCGCGAAAGGCTCGACCACTGGCTCCGCGGAGGCTACCACCGCGGGAGGAGCCGCCGACGATCCGTGGGATCCGAAGCCCAGGAACGCCGACGCGCCCCCGCCGCCGCTGGCGTCGAGGCTCGGCGCAAGCGCGGGTGACGAGCTCGCGAAGCTCGCGGGTCCGGCCGACGACGCACCGGCCCCGTCTGCGGCCGCGGCCGCGGCGCCGCCGGTGTCCGCGGCGGCGGTCTCGACGGAGGGGTTGCCGACCCAGGCCATGAAGAGCTTCGGTGGCGTCAGCCAGACCGGGTTCCGCGTCGCGTACGCGGCGTCGACCAACGAGGTCCACGATCAGTTCCGCGCCGTGCTCGTGGAGCACAAGGTGTTCGAGCTGGTCGCGCAGGGCCTCAACCAGACGATCCGCATGCCCCGCACCGTGGACATCCACCTCGTCGACTGCGGCACCGTCAACGCGTTCTACGATCCGTCGCGCAGCCGCATCATCGTCTGCTACGAGCTGCTCGCCTACTTCGTCCAGATCTTCAAGGGCAACGTCGCCTCGGACGATCAGCTCGGCCAGGCGGTGATCGGGGCGACGCTGTTCGGCTTCTATCACGAGCTCGGTCACGCGCTGATCCACCAGCTCGACCTGCCCGCGATGGGCCGCGAGGAGGACTCCGCGGATCAGATCGCGACCTTGTTGCTCATGCAGGCCGGCGACGACGGCGTCGGCATGGCGCTCTCGGGCGCCTACTGGTTCCACCTGCAGCAGAAGAGCGGCAACGAGACGCCGTTCTGGGACGAGCACGCGTTCGACGGCCAGCGCTACTACAACATCCTCTGCATGATCTACGGCTCGAACCCGGCGAAGTACACTGGCTTCGTCGAGTCGGGCAACCTGCCGCCGGCGCGCGCGCAGCGGTGCAGCGAGGAGTTCGCCAAGATCCGCTCGAGCTTCGAGAAGCTCATCGCGCCGCACCTGACCAACAACTCCACGCACGTCTTCGAGGCGCCCGAGGCGCCCGAGGCGCCGCACGATCACGCGCACGCGATCACCTGCGAGCAGGTCGCGGAGAAGGCCATCGAGCTCATCGCCGCCGAGGCCGAGAAGGAGCTGGCGACGCTCACGCCCGAGCAGCAGGCCCAGGCGCTCACCGAGATCAAGGCGAACCTTCCTGCGTTCCTCGAGCAGTTCCTGACCCAGTGCGAGCAGGAGGACTGGCCGGACGAGGACCGCCGCTGCGTGCTCGACGCGGCCAACCTGACCCGCGCCTCCAGGTGCGGCCTCGAATGACCCGGTAGCCAGGTCGAAACACGCGTTGCGTTTCGCAACCTGAACGCGGCCGGGACGCGGAGGAAGTCTCGTGATTCCGGCTCGGTCGCCCCGGGCACGAATCATGCTCGCAACCGGCGACCGTGAGGCTCACCCGCTTGTTCCTCGCCGCGTCGCTCGTGAGCCTCTATCCGGCTCGCGCGCAGGCCCTCGAGCCAGTCGCGTCGTTCAAGTTCCTCGTCACCGGCAATGGTCACGGCTTCCAGGTCTACGACGTGGACGCCAACGCCATCACCCAGTACCTGGAGCGCCCCTACCGCTACCTGCGGGCGAACCCGTCCAACCCCGACGGCGAAGGTGTCGTGAGGCGCAACCTCGCGTTCGACACGTACTTCGGCGTGAAGGTCGGCGGCCAGGCCGCGTGGCTCGGCACGCGCGACCCGAGCCAGGTCGGCTACGTCGCGGAGTCGAACATCATCCGCTCGGTGGTGACGGTCGGCGGCGTGCGCACCGAGACGTTCTTCTACGCGCCGTTCGGCTTCGAAGGCAACGCGATGGTCATGCTCCTGCGCGCCGAGAACACCTCGGGCTCGGCGCAGAACGTCACCGCGTACTCGATCCACAACTTCAAGATGGGCTCGGCGCCCAACCCCGACGTGCCGGGCGCCAACAGCGAGGTGATCGCGTTCGACAGCGGGTCGGCCACGGCGACCGAGACCGGCCCCGGCGGCGGGACGCTGGTGTACGCGCCGATCGGCGGCGCCGACAGCTCGAGCTGCGACGCCAGCGCGTACGGCGCGGTGGCCGCCGGCAACGATCCGACGCCGATGCCGTCGTGCAACGGGACGGATCGGGTGAACGTGTTCACCCGGAACCTCGGCTCGCTCGCCGCCGGCGAGGCGAAGTGGTGGGGCGTCGCCGTGCTGTTCGAGGACGGCAACGGCAGCGCCGCGCGCACGGCGTGGACGACGTACCTGAACGGGCGCACGGCGCAGCAACTCCACGACGACGCGCTCGCCGAGTGGGAGGCGTGGCGCACGCCGCCGCCGCCCGGGCTCACCCCCGACGAGCTGTCGGTGTGGCGCCAGTCGGATGCCGTCCTGCGCATGGGGCAGATCCGCGAGCCCTACTCGACGTCACCGCGCCGCAAGAACAACGGCATGATCCTGGCCAGCCTGCCGCCGGGTGGCTGGCACACGGGCTGGGTGCGCGACCAGGTCTACGCCAACGTCGCGCTCGCGCGCACCGGCCACTACGAGGAGGCCCGGATGGGTCTCGACTTCTTCCTCGGCGCCGACGCGGGGCGCTACGGCTCGTACCTCAACAACGTCGACTACCGCATCTCGACGGTGCGCTACTTCGGCGACGGTGAGGAGGAGGCCGACTACTCGGGCCACCCGACGCGCAACATCGAGATCGACGGCTGGGGCCTCTTCCTGTGGGCGGCGCGCCAGTACGTCGACGCGAGCGAGGACGTCGCGTGGCTGTCGTCGACGACGCGCAAGGGCGACGTCGTGTACGACGCCATCCGGTCGGGCGTGGCCGAGCCGCTCGCGGCGAACCTCGAGTCGAGCGGCATCGCGATCGCCGACGCCGGGATCTGGGAGGTGCACTGGGGCAACCGCCAGCACTGGCTGTACACGACCGCCACCACGGCGCGCGGCTTCTGCGACATGGCGACGCTCGCGCGGCGGGCCGGGCGCATGGACGACGTCGAGCGTTACCGCGGACTGGCGGAGCGCGCGGTCGCCGGCATGCGCGGCGCGTTCATCGACTCGAACCGCGTGCTCGCCGGCTCGCTCGAGAAGCTGGCCCAGGGCTCGAACTACCGCGACGGCGCGACGGTCGAGGCATTCACCTGGAACCTCATCCCGGCCAACGATCCGATCGCGACGGCGACGCTCGGCGAGATGTCGTACCTGCAGACGCCGGCGGGCGGCTACAAGCGCCTCGAGGGCTCGAACGATCAGTACGACACCGACGAGTGGATCCTGATCGACCTGCGCGCCTCCGATGCGTTCCGCCGCGCGGGCAACGTCGCCAAGGCCGACCAGCTGCTGGCGTGGGTCACCGGTCAGGCGTCGGTCAACTTCGATCTCCTGCCCGAGCTCTACAACACGCGCACGTCGAGCGGCACGATCGGCGCGTACTCGGGCTCGATCCCGATGGTCGGCTACGGCGCCGGCGCGTACCAGATGTCGCTCCTCGATCGCGCCGGCGCCTTCGAGCCGAGCGACTGCGGCGAGGTCGACGTCGGCGAGTACCCCGACGCCGGCCCCGGCGGTCCCGGCGGTGAGAACCCCGGCGACGGCGACCTGCGCACCGGCCTCGCCTGCGTGTGCGCGACCGGCGACGGCCCGGCGAAGACGCCGTGGGCGGAGCTGGTGCTGTTCTGCGGCGTGGTCGCGATCGCGGTGCGCCGGAGGGTGACGCCCGGCCGCGAGGAGTGGGGCCACGAGCGAAGCGAGGACCGGGGTAGCACCCACGACGAAGCGGCCCGAGCGCGAAGCGCGAGCCGGGCGTCCCAACAATGATCCAGCTGCGCGACCTCGGCAAGGAGTTCCCCGGCGTGCGCGCGCTGGGCGGCGTCTCGTTGTCGATCGAGCGTGGCGAGGTGCTCGGCCTGGTCGGCGAGAACGGCGCCGGCAAGTCGACGCTCATCAAGATCCTGGGCGGCGTCTACGCGGCAGGTGAGTACGAGGGCGAGATCGAGGTCGGCGGCAGCGTGCGGCGCTTCACCTCGACGCGAGACGCCCGCGCGGCCGGCATCGCGGTCGTGCACCAGGAGCTGAGCCTCGTCCCGGAGATGTCCGTCGCCGACAACCTGCTCCTGGGCAAGGAGCTCACGCGCTGGGGCGTCGTCGACGCCGCGGCGAGCGAGGCGCGCGCGAGAGAGATCCTGCGGCGGGCCGCCGGCGCGGTGGGCGACACGGTGGACGTGACCCGGCCCGTGGGGCAGCTCGGGGTCGGGATGCAGCAGGTGGTCGAGATCGCGCGCGCGCTCGGCGACGAGCGCGCGCACGCGGCCGTGGTCGTGCTCGACGAGCCGACGGCGGCGCTGAGCGCCGCGGAGGCGCGGCAGCTGTTCGACCTCGTGCGCGAGCGGCGGTCGAGCGGCGCGTCGTTCGTGTTCATCTCGCATCATCTCGACGAGGTGATCGAGCTGTGCGACCGGGTGGCGGTGCTGCGTGACGGGAGGCTCGTGGCGGTTCGCGAGGTGGCGGGGATCGGGAAGGAGGAGCTGGTGGAGCTGATGACGGGGGCCGTGGAGAGGCCTCGGGCCTCGGGCCTCGGGCCTCGGGAAGAAGGCCTCGGGCGTCAGGCCGAGACCGTGCTGCACGTCGACGGGCTCACCGTGCGGAAGGCCGGCTCGGCGCAGGTCGTGGTGGATGGGTTGAGCTTCGAGGTGAGGGCCGGTGAGGTGGTGGCGCTCGCGGGCGCGATGGGCGCCGGGCGGACGGCGACGATGAGCGCCCTGTTCGGGCTGGTGAACGGCAGCGTGGAGGGAGAGGTCAGCGTGGATGGGAAGCGCGTGACGGTGAAGGAGCCGCGGGACGCGATCCGGGCCGGGCTGGCGCTGGTGCCGGAGGACCGGAAGGGCGCCGGGCTCGTGCTCGGCCTGAGCGTCGTCGAGAACCTCGGGCTGCCGTCGCATCCCGCGCGGCTCGTGGACGGGGCCAGGCTCGAGAAGCTCGCGAGCGATCGCGTCAAGGAGCTCCGCATCAAGGTGCCGGGGCTCGGCGCCGAGGTCGCGACCCTGTCGGGCGGCAACCAGCAGAAGGTCGTCCTCGGCAAGTGGCTCGAGCTGGCGCCGCGCGTGCTCCTGCTCGACGAGCCGACGCGCGGCGTCGACGTCGGCGCCAAGGGCGAGATCTATCGCCTCGTCGAGGAGCTGACCGCAAGAGGGCACGCGGTGCTGCTGGCGTCGTCGGACCTGCCCGAGATCGTGCGGCTCGCCGATCGCGTGATCGTCCTGCGCGACGGCCGGCCGGTGGGCGAGCTCGGCCACGGCGAGATCAGCGGCCTCGCCATCATGAAGCTCGCGATGGGCACGGAGAACGCGTCATGAAGCTGGAACGAAACGCCGAGTCGCCGCGGCCGTCGGCGCGTCCGCCGGGGCGGCGGATCGATCTCAACGCGTGGGCGATGGCCGGCGTGTTGCTCTTCTTGTGGCTGACCCTCGCCGTCATGCCGGCGACGCGCGGCGTCTTCCTCACCGAGCGCAACCTCGCCACGCTGCTCACCCAGAACGCGCACATCCTGGTCATCGCCGTCGGCATGACCATGGTCATCATCATCCGCGGCATCGATCTGTCGGTCGGCGCCGGCGTCGCGCTCACCGGCGTGGTCGCCGCGCTCCTGCAGCTCGAGCTCGGGTGGTCGGCGCCGCTCGCGATCGGCGCGGCGCTCGCCGCCGGCGCCGCCATCGGCCTGTGGCAGGGGCTGTGGATCTCGCGCCTCGGCATCCCGGCGTTCGTCGTGACCCTCGCCGGGTTCAACGCGTTCCGCGGCCTCGCCCTCGTCCTCTCCGACGCGCGCGGCCTGGCGCCGATGCGCGAGGACTTCTCGATCGTCACCGCCAGCCTCGCGCCGGGCGCGACCTGGGCGCTCGTCGCGCTCGGCCTCGTCGCGGGCGTCGCGCTCACCCTGATCGACGCCGCGCGCCGGCGCGCGCACGGCCTCGAAGCGCCGAGCCCGACCGTGC
>ERZ761602.470-NODE-470-length-88037-cov-7.394444_pt1 | contig 88037 bp, 81 predicted proteins | sample MGYA00512165_ERZ761602 | MGnify/ENA primary metagenome ERZ761602 (study PRJEB28899, sample SAMN02445085) | bioreactor sludge metagenome | biome: EBPR sludge; isolation source: Thorneside wastewater treatment plant | place: Australia: Brisbane, Thorneside Wastewater...
GTGCGAGCGCGACGTCCTCTTCACTGAGGCCGCGCTCGAACGCCCTGCCGACGATCTCGGCCGCGGCGGCGTTCTGGGCGTCGGCGAGCGCGCGCGGCGAGAGCGCGAGCTCGTCGGGGCTTCGTTCAGTCTTGCTCATGTGCGTGCGCCCCTCGACCGCTCGCCACCAGAGACGCTTCGATGGAGCTTCATCGGCCCCCCGGCAGCTCGGGCATGCCCATGAGCGCAACGTAGAGCACCGCCAAGCCAACGACCAACAGCGCGGCCCCGAGCACCACGGCGACCTTCAGGGCGAGCGAAGGCCCGCTCGCTTCACCCGCCGCGCGCGCGAGCTCGGCGCGCTTCTGCGCCTCGCGCTCGGCCCTCGGCGGCGGCGGCACCTGCAAGAGCTGACGCGCTCGTTTGGCGCGCGCGCGAGCCAGGGTCGCGGCATCGGCGACGGGAGGTGGTGGCGAGCCTGCGCCTGGCGCCGTGCTCGGCTGCGCGCGCGCCTCTGCGCCCGGCGGCGGGCTCGGCTGCGGGTTGGGCAGGGCGGCGCGCCCAGCGAGCGGTGCCTGCTCGGGCTCTACGCTGGGTGGGCGCTTGCGGGGCTCGAAGCAGGAGGTGTCGTGGCCTCGAAACCTGCCGGCGGGCAGCACCACGAGCACCACGTTGCCGAGCGAGAGCAGCCCCCTCGACTGGATGTTCGCGAACTCGCCGATCGGCACGAAGGAACCCTCGGGATCGTCGAGCGTGCCGAGCCCGCTCCCGTTGAGGCTGCCGAGGTCTTCGAGCGCGTACACGGGCTCGTAGGGGTCGTCGACCACGCGGTGGTAGCGCAGGTGCGCCTTGGAGACGGTCGGATCGTCGAGCAGCACGTCGGCGTAATCGGGGTCGCTGCCGAGCGTGCCTCCTTCGCCGAGCACGAAACGTGTGCCGGTCGCGTGGCCGCTCAGCACCACGAGGCTCGGCTCGTCGAGCTCGAGGCCCAGCTCGACGATACGCTTCGGCTGGAGCGTACCCTCGGCCACCGAAGGCAGCTCGCGGCGCGGCGGCGCGGGCAGCGCGTACTCGGAGCGCACCGTGGGGCGCGCGAGCTTCTTGCGGCGCGGGCGCGTGACCTCCTGCGCCCTCGCCGGGTCGATGAAGCCGCGCAGCGCGTCGGCGAAGGCGCGCAGCGTGGGGTGACGCTTGGCCGGATCCTTCTCGAGCGCTCGCATCACCACCTTGGCGAGCCCGCCCGGCGCCGCGGCCTCGCTCAGCGGATCCACCGGCACGACCACCTGCCACATGTGCATCAGGTCGCCGCGCCCGGCCTCTTCGCGAGCGCGCGCGTAGGCGTGTTGCCCGGAGAGCATCTCGTAGAGGATGTGCCCCAGCGCGTATTGATCGGCGGCGCCGCTCACGCCTTTGCCGAGCACCTGCTCGGGCGCCATGTACGCGACCGTGGCGACGGTCGCTTCGCCGGTGGCGGTGCTGTCGCCCCAGTCGGCTTTGCACGCCCCGAAATCGAGGATCTTCACCGCGAGCCCGTCGCCGCGTGGGCACACGTGGATGTTCGCGGGCTTCAGATCGCGGTGGATGACGCCCACCTTGTGCAGATCGTGCAGCGCGTCGGCCACCGTGACGCCGATGTAGAGCGCGAGCTGCACGCTGGGCAGCTTGTCGTCGGCCGCCATGCGCCGCAGCGTCTCGGCGAGCGTCTGCCCCTCGACGAGCTCCATGACGAAGTAGGGCCCGAGCTCGTCGCTCTCGCCGACCTCACGCAGCTTCGCGACCGTCGGGTGCCCCGAGACGTGCGCCATCACCTTGGCCTCGAGCACCATGCGCCGCACCAGCGCGGGGCGCGCGAGCGCGCTCGGCTTCAGGTGCTTGAGGGCGAAACGGCCGCCGATGCGCGTGTCCTCGACGAGGTGCACGATGCCGATACCTCCCTCGCCGAGCCTGCGAACGACCAAGTAGGGGCCGACCTTGTCGCCCGGCGAGAGCGCCGGTTTGTCGGCCTGGCGCGCCTCGTTCCATCGTTGGAGGGCCTCCGAGGCCCGCTCGCCCGCGCGCCCGAGCTCGACCACGTCGGACTGCTCCACCGCCGCCCGCAGAGGCTGCGGCGCCTCCGCAGCCGCCGGCGTGCGCTCGAGCGGCACCGTGGTGGGCTCACTCTCGGGCGCCGCCGCGCGCGCGTCCGCCGCGCTCGACGCGCCGCTCGCCACCGGCACGAGCTTCACCGTGCCACGCGCGGTCGTCTTCTGTGCGGTGTCGCCGTGCCCCACGCCCACCCCTCAGCCCCTCGCCATCAGGAGCCACCACACTAGCACCGCGACGAGCAAGGCGAGCGGCACGATCGCCCTCGCGAGCGCGAACGAGCGTGGCTTGCTCGTGTGCACGTCGAGCGTTGCAGGCGCGACGAACCCTGCTCGCTCGCTCAGGCGAGCTGCGCGTTCCGCCGCGATCTCGACGCGCGGCCCGGCCGCGCGTGGCTCGGCCGCGCGTGGCTCTTGCGCAGCAGGCGCAGGCTTCGCTTCGTCGACGAGCGCGACCCTGCCGAAGTCGCGCCGTGCGAGCTTGGATCGCTCTTCGCCCGAGGCCGCATCGGCGCTCGGCGTCGGCGTGACCGCCAAGGGGCGCGGGCTCAGCCCGACGATCGCGCGCGCGTCGTCGCCCGCGAGCGCGAGCAAATCCTCGGGCGCGTGCTCCGGGAAGCGCTCGTGCAATTTGTCGAGCTCGCTCGAGACGAAGAGCGTATCGCTCTGCACCTCGGCATTCGCCGCGGGCGCGGGCGGCCGAGCCGCCGTGGGCGCGGGCGGCTGAGCCGCCGTGGGCGCGGGCGGCTGAGCCGCCGCGGGCGCGTGGGGCCCGAGCGGCGCCGTCGTGGCCTCGCCGAGCTCCGCGGCGGGCTTCGCTGGAGCGACGGCGCTTTCGAGCGCGTCGAGCATCGCGCTCGCGCTCGGGAAACGCGCCGCAGGATCCTTCGCGAGCGCGCGTAGCACCCAGGCGTCGAGCGGCGCCGCGTGTGGCGCCGCGCGCGAGGGCGCCACAGGCATCACACGCAGGTGCATCTGCATCAGCGTGAGCGCGTCGCCGCCGAAGGGCGGGCGCCCGGTGAGCAGGTGGTAGGCCACGCAGCCCAGGGCGTAGAGATCGGCGCGCTCGTCGACCGCGCGACCACCGATCTGCTCCGGCGCCATGTAGAGCGGCGTGCCGAGCGCCAGGCCCGTGCGCGTCTCCTGGATGCGACCCATGCGCGCCTTGGCTTCGTCGGTGAGCAGCTTGGCGATGCCGAAGTCGAGGATCTTGAGCACGCGTCTCTCGTGCGTCGCGCCGCCTTCGTTCGTCGCTCTGGGTGCACACCAGTAGAGGTTCTCGGGCTTCAGATCGCGGTGCACGGCGTCGAGCCGGTGCACCCACGCCATGCCGCGCAGGGCCTGGCGCAAGAGATCCACCGCTTCACCCAGCTCGAAGCGGCCGCGCTCGCGCAGCGCCTGCTTCAGGGTCTCGCCCTCGAGCAGCTCCATCACCAGGTAGGGCCGCGCCGACCTCGTCAGGCCGTACTCGTACACGTGCACCACGTTCTCGTGCTCGGCGGCGCGCAAGATCCTGCCTTCGGCGAGCAGGCGCTCGCGCAGCGCCTCCACCTCGCGCTCGTGCCGCGCGACGGCCTCGGGCGAGGCGCCCTCTTCGGGCCACGCGAGCTCCGGGCTCAGCACCTTGAGCGCCCAGGATCCGCCGATGTAGCGGTCGGTCACCACGTGCACCTCGGCCATGCCGCCACGCGCGAGCGCACGCAGCGGCTTCCACCGCGTATCCGCGAGCTCCTCCTCGAGGCTCGCCACCTGCCCCAGCCCAGGCCCCACGCGCGCCAGCCTACACCCGCGCCAGCCGGGGCCCCAAGCGCAGCGCGCCCTCCGTCGGCGACGCCTGCGCAGCGCTGCGTACACCGCCTCCTAAGGGAAATCCCTTGGAAACGCGACACTCGCTCCCGCCACACTTGCTGCCGAACCGATTGAGCATGCACCGGACTTCGTGCTCTGCTCGCTTTCGCGTCCGGGGGGGCGTGAGCGCGCGTTGGGTGCGTGGGCTTCCTCCGGGGGTAGGAAGCTCCATGGCCTCTGCGAAGAAGACGAAGTCCAAGAAGGCGACGACGAGCAGGTCGCGCGCGCGCTCCAACGGCGGCGCGGCGCGTAGTTCGAACGGCGGAAGTGGCGACACGGCGTTCGCGGATCTGAGCGTGTTCGACGAGCTCGGCACCGACGAGCTCAGCGGCTCCGCGCTCAGCTACGCCGACCGCCAGCTGCTCGGGCGCGTGGGCAGGTTCCTCGCGGTGATCGTCGTGCCGCGCCTCTTGCGACGCGCCGTGGGCGCCGGCTACTCGCGTGAAGAGCACGAAGAGCTGTGGAAGCTCTACGTGACGGCCGCCGGCCGCGATCAGCCGCTCAGCTTCGCCTTCGCCGCGGTCGAGGGCGAAGGCTCCAACGGCCAAGGCAAGATCATCGCCGAGCTCGACGCCTTCGAGAACGAGTGGCTGCCCAAGGCGCGCGCGATCATCGAGCGGCGCGTGCCCCAGGCGCACGTCGATCGCTTCGTCCAGGCCTTCTTCACCGACCTCAGCCAGCAGCCGCTCGGCCCGGCGGTCATCGACTCGACCTCGACCTTCCTCGACCGCGTCGAGGCGCTCGCTTCGAGCAAGGAGCCCGGCGCCGACGTCGTGCTCAGCACCCTGCGCGCGCGAGGGCTCAGCGACGCCAAGATCGCCTCCATCCGCGGGCTCATCGCGAAGTCGCGACGAGGCCAGCCCGCCGAACGCAAAGACGTCGACGTGCAGGCCTGGCAAGAGGCGCGCGACCGCCAGACCCAGGCCCTGCGCGAGCTGCGGCTCGCGTGGATCGACTGGGGCACCACGCTTCGCCCGGTCTACAGCGTGCCCGAGCAGATCCAGCTCGGCCTGAGCGAGGTGCGCGTGCGCGCCGAGCCCGCTCCCACACCCGGGCCCGACGCACCGACGCCGAGCTGAGCGGGGTCGCGACCGCAGCGCCCAACGAAGCCCCGCGCGCGCCCGATCAAGCAAAATCGGTGCTCCAAGCGCCCTACGAGACCGCCCTGAGCGCCGAAAACGCGCTCGAGGCGGTCTGGGGTGCCCACTTGGCGGTCTCGAGCTCCCAGTTGGTGCTCTCGAGCTCCCAGCTTTCGGTCTCGAGCTCCGAGTTGGTGCTCTCGAGCTCGGAGTTTTCGGTCTCGAGCTCGGAGTTTTCGGTCTCGAGCAGCATCGGAGCGGCGAGAACGAGCGCGGGAGCGAAAACGGAGAGCTCCCGAGCCGCAAGCGCGACCGACGAAGCAGAAACGCCGAGCTTGCGAGCCGAAAGCGCGAGCGAGCGAGCCGAGACCGAGAGCCTTCGAGCGCGAGCTCGCAGCGCTCGACCCAGCGTGGCTCCGGCGTAGAGCCGATCCTGGGCGCCGCCGAGCCGAAGCTCGGACAGCGCGTGTCCTCCTTCGGCGATCTTCGCCTTCCTCTACGAGGCGCGCGTGCGCGACACTGCGCCGCGAGCACGAGAGACCCCATGCCCAAGACCGAGACGACACCGAAGAAGCGCGGGCGGCCGCCTGGAGCGAAGCGCGGCGCGAGCGCGAGCCCCAGCGCAACGACCAGCGCGAAGACCTCCGACGCGCTCGTGGGCTTCGAGGCCAAGCTCTGGCTGATGGCCGACAAGCTCCGCAACAACATGGACGCGGCGGAGTACAAACACGTCGTCTTGGGGCTCATCTTCCTCAAGTACGTGTCCGACGCCTTCGAGGCGAAGCACGCCGAGCTAGAGATCGAGCTCGACGCCGGCGCCGACCCGGAAGATCCGGACGAGTACCGCGCCGAGAACATCTTCTGGGTGCCCAAAGACGCGAGGTGGAGCCACCTGCAGGCGAAGGCCAAGCAGCCCGACATCGGCAAGCTGGTCGACGACGCCATGGTCGCGATCGAGCGCGACAACGCCTCCTTGAAGGGCGTGCTCCCGAAGGACTACGCGCGCCCCGCGCTCGACAAGCAGCGCCTCGGCGAGCTCATCGATCTCGTGGGCACGATCGGCCTCGGCGACCCCGACAGCCGCTCGCGCGACGTGCTCGGGCGCGTCTACGAGTACTTCCTCACGCAGTTCGCCTCCGCCGAGGGCAAGAACGGCGGGCAGTTCTACACGCCGCGCGGCGTGGTGCGGCTGCTCGTCGAGATGCTCGCGCCCTACAAGGGCCGCGTATTCGACCCCTGCTGCGGCTCGGGCGGTATGTTCGTGCAGAGCGAGAAGTTCGTCGAAGCGCACGGCGGGCGCATCGGCGACGTGAGCATCTACGGGCAGGAGTCGAACCACACCACCTGGCGCCTCGCCAAGCTCAACCTCGCGATCCGCGGCATCGACGCCAAGATCGCCCACGGCGACAGCCTGCACGCCGACGCCCACAAGGACCTGAAGGCCGACTACGTCATCGCCAACCCGCCCTTCAACGACAGCGACTGGAGCGGCCAGCGCCTGCGCGACGACGTGCGCTGGAAGCACGGCGCGCCGCCCACGGGCAACGCGAACTTCGCCTGGGTGCAGCACTTCGTGCACCACCTCGCGCCCACGGGCATCGCCGGCTTCGTGCTCGCCAACGGCAGCATGTCGTCGCAGCAGTCGGGCGAGGGCGACATCCGCAAGGCGCTCGTCGAGGCCGACCTCGTCGATTGCATGGTCGCCCTGCCCGGGCAGCTCTTCTATTCGACGCAGATCCCCGTGTGTTTGTGGTTCCTCGCGCGCGACAAGAAGAACGGCCTCGGCGGCCGCGGCAAGAAGATGCGCGACCGCCGCCACCAGACGCTCTTCATCGACGCGCGCAAGCTCGGCACCATGGTCGACCGCGTGCACCGCGAGCTCACGGGCGACGACCTCGCGAAGATCGCCGGCACCTACCACCAGTGGCGAGGCGACGGCTCAGGCAAGTACGAAGACGTGCCCGGCTTCTGCAAGAGCGCCACCACCGAAGAGATCCGCAGCCACCAGCACGTGCTCACGCCTGGCAGATACGTCGGCGCCGAAGAGGTGGAAGACGACGGCGAGCCCTTCGACGAGAAGATGCAGCGATTGGTCGCGACGCTGGAGGAGCAGTTCAAGGAGGGGGCGCGGCTCGAGAAGGAGATTCGGAAGAGCTTGAGGGGGTTGGGGTATGGGTGAGTGGAGCGAAGTGCGGCTGGGGGACCTCGCTGAGTTCCTCAACGGCGACCGCGGCAAGAACTATCCGTCCGGCGCCGCATTTGTGGCGAGCGGCGTGCCGTTCGTGAACGCCGGCCACTTGCTCAATGGGCGAATCGACTGGTCGTCCATGGACTACATCTCCACCGACCGGGCAGCGTTGCTGCGCGGCGGACGGTTCAAGCCCGGAGATGTTCTCTACTGCCTCAGGGGAACGCTCGGTAAGCATGCGCGCGTGAACGAGGGAGCACCCGTCGGCACAGTCGCGTCGTCGCTGGTGATCATTCGCGCGAATCCGGGAGTGTGCGACGAGCGGTTCTTGTACCTCGTCCTGGGTAGCCCGGCAGGGCAGTCGCTCGCCAAGCGCCTCGACAACGGATCCGTGCAGCCGAACATCTCCGTGTCTGCCCTCGCGGAGCTCAGCGTTCCCCTTCCGCCGCTCCCCGAGCAGCGCGCCATCGCGCACATCCTCGGCACCCTCGACGACAAGATCGAGCTCAACCGCCGCACCAGCGAGACCCTCGAGGCCATGGCGCGCGCCCTGTTCAAGTCGTGGTTCGTCGACTTCGACCCCGTGCGCGCCAAAGCCCGAGGCGAGAAACCCGCCGGTATGGACGACGCGACGGCGAAGCTCTTCCCGAGCGAGCTCGTCGACAGCGAGCTGGGGGCTGTGCCGAAGGGGTGGCGGGCGAGCACGCTCGGCTTCGAGGTCGAGCGCTGCGGCGGCGCGGTCCAGACCGGGCCGTTCGGAAGCCAGCTTCATGCGTCCGACTACCTACCCGCCGGTATCCCGGTGGTCATGCCCAAGGACATTGCCGGGCGTCGGGTCTCGACTGTCAGCATCGCGCGGGTTGGGGAGCCGGATGCGGCGCGGCTGAGCAGGCATCGCCTACGCGGCGGGGACATCGTCTACAGCCGACGCGGTGACGTTGAGCGCCACGCGCTCATCGGCGAGCGGGAGACAGGCTGGCTCTGCGGCACGGGATGCCTGCTCGTCCGGCTTGGCGAGCGTTGGCCCTCTCCCACCTTTGCCTCGTTCGCCTTGGACCGGCCTGAGACGCGCACATGGATCTCTCAACACGCTATCGGGGCCACGATGCCGAATCTCAACACCGGCATCCTGTCGTCGGTCCCCATGCTCATGCCGCCGGACGCGCTGATCGCACGCTTCGGTGCGATCGTCGACCAGCTGGAGAGTCAGGTCGTTCGACTCGATGCGGAGTCAGCAGCGCTGGCAACGACTCGCGACACCCTGCTGCCCAAGCTCCTCTCCGGCGAGCTCTCCGTGCGCGAGGTCGCATGAGCGGCACCAAGAGCGCCCAGGCCCTGCGCTTCCACGCCCCGCTCGCGCCGGGCGACACCGAGAAATGCACCGTCGGCTGCCGCCACACCAACCCGGATATCTGCGCCAAGAACGCCATGCCCTCGGTCTGCGCCTTCGCACGCGCCGACGGCATGTGCCTCGCCCCGCCGGCGAGCTGGCCGAAGCAGTATCGGAAGCTCGGGGCCGCGGCGGAGGGCTCGGGGTAGTTGGATCGGAACTGGGGGATGAAGAACACACAGAAGGCAAGACGCCGCGAAGCGCTCGCGTTCACGCGGTTGATGATGGTGCTCAGCAGCATGGCGCCGCTGTTCATCCTCTGGGCGCTGCGCGGTAGTGCCTTGGTCGACGACCGCGTGCTGCTGTCGGTCTGCGCAGCACTCGTACTCGTGCCGGCGTTCGTGCTCTGGCTACGAATCGCTCTCGCGAGGAGGTCGGCCGACCGCGTTCCGCTCCGAGTCGAGGCGGCAGACGACCACCGCGATCACATCCTCGTCTACCTCATCGCGATGATGCTGCCGTTCTACTCAGCGGAGCTCGGGAGCTGGCGCTATCTCGCTGCGACGCTGTGTGCGGTCGGTCTGGTCGTGCTGCTCTTCTGGCACTTGAACCTGCACTACCTGAACCTCCTCCTTGTCGGCTTGGGCTATCGGGTCTTCACGGTTCGAGCGGGCGCCGGCGAAGGCTCGACGCATCGCGCTCCGCCGTGGGTGGTGATCACACGGCGACCAAGGCTCGAACCGGGGGACCACCTCGCGGTCGTGCGCGTCAGCAACACGGTCTACATCGAGGAGGACACATGAAGCTTCGCTTCGATCTCGGGCGGGTGCGCACCGTGGAGTTCGGTCTCGCCTTCGATGACGGCGAGAGTGTGCGCGTGCCGGTCGATCCGGGAGTTCAGAAGCTGATCACCTCGATGGCGCAGGCCACTTGGGACGCGCTCGAGGACGAGGGGCGAGAGGACGGTCCGCACGTCTACGACCCGGGCAACAAGCACGCGAATCGCGACTGGCTCTATCTTCCTGCGAAGGATCCCGCAGCCCTTGCGTTCGCTGACGTACGGTCGGCCTCGCGGCTCGAGGTCGACGGCTCTTCGTTCGCTCGTGCCGCCGAGGCCACCTACTACTTCGCTCGCCTCACCGACGAGCGCGGGCGCGTCCTTCTAGCCCTTCGCAAGGCCGCGCAGTTCAAGACCCTGCTGAAGGCTCGCTCGCGGCTCATCCGGTGGGTCGACGACTCGCTGACGGCCGCGCCAGCCGAAGTCTTCAAGCTCGACACCGACTTCGACGTGCTCATGGATGCCGATTACCTCCACATGCTTCGGCCCGCGTCCTTCGAGCACATCACCAAGGCCAACGAGGCGATCTGCAAGGCGGTGGGGCGAAACATCGAGGAGCTCGCGCGCCGCGCGCCGTACATCGACTTCGACGCACTTGGCGACTACGCGAAGCGGCGCCCCCGTGCCGCACGCGCCATCGCAGCGATCCGGCAACGCGATGATCTCGAGCGGCTCGACATGGACAAGCTTCGCGCTGCTTGCGAGCTGCAGAAGATTCCTGTGCGCAGCTACGAGGGAAGGCTCGGCGTGGAACGCGGAGGCGAGCTCAGCTTGCTCGAGATTCTAGACCGGCGACGTTACTTGGCAGACCTCACGGCGGGCGAACCCGAGGCATATCGCGCCAGCAACCGCACTCGGGTGGGCAAGTGACACCGGGGACGGCGCTGAAGCCGCGCGAGACGGAGGCGCTCGAGCGCTTGCTCGTGATGCACGACGGCTACGTGCTCAAGTACACGACACCGCAGTTCACGAGGATTATGCGTGAGCTCGGCGTCGCGATCGACTCGGACGACTACGCGGACGACGGGAATAGCAAAGCGAAGCGCCTGCGCACCTTCTACCGGAAGGCTGACCCGAAGCTGGTGGGCCGAGCGCTCCGTGGGCTGATCGATCGCGCGCTCGACGACGGGCAGCTCGAACGACGCACCGCCGACCTGCGCGTCCTCGAACGCGCGTTCCGCCGCCTCGTGCCCGACGACTACTCGATCGACGACGCCACACGCGAGCTCGTCTCTCGCGTCTACGCTCAGCAGAAGCTGAGCTGGTCCGGCGGCGTGGACACACGCGTGTTCATCGAACGAGCCTTCGACCCGAGCGAGCATCCTCGCTTCCGGCCGCTCCTGAGCGAGGCCGACGGGCGCGACTGGAACTTCGACGAGCACTGGATCTTCGAGCCCATGCCCTGTCTGGAGCTTGCTGCGGTCCCCGACGACCTCTACGCGGCCTTCCTCTCGGCCACCGTGCACCCGGCTGTGCAGCTGAAGGCGGAGCATCAGCGTAGGCTCGTCACCGCGCTCAACGAGGTCCTCGAGCCGTGCGGGTGGCGCCTCTCGGTCACCGGAAGCGAAGCTGGGCGCCACGTCTACACGGCGCTACGCGGGGCCGCCCTGTCCGTCGCCCTCACGGCCGGCGGCCGGGAGGTGCTCAGTCGCGAGTACCTCGAAGAGCTCGACAGGAAGGTGAGCGAGCGGCTTCGCGCCGACGAGCTCGATGCCGCGATCACCGTCTCACGAACCATGCTGGAGGCTGTACTCGACGAGCTCGAGCTCAAGCTCTCCGGCGAGGCCACGGAACATCACGGCGAGCTGAGCAGGCAGTACAAGTCGGTCGCCAAACAGCTGGGCATCGACGCTGGCCGGAAGGACCTCGACGACGCGTTCAAGAAGGTGTGCACCGGCCTGGTCAACGTCGTCGACGGCCTCGCCACCGTTCGCAACAAGATGAGCGACGCTCACGCCCGCAAGACCAAGCCTTCTCCACATCACGCCCTTGTGATCGCGAACGCCAGCCGGACGGTGGCTTCGTTCCTGATCGAGTCGTACCTCTACCAACGCTCGCGCGGGAAGCTGTCGGGCGGTTCACGTGAACGGAAGGCATGAGGCGGTAGCAGGGGGCCGACCGCCCGAGTCCGACCGACCGCGGCCTTCACAGCAAGCCCCATGGAACTCACCCGAGGCAACATCCTCTGCGCCGACGTCGAGGCCATCGTCAACCCGGTGAACTGCGTCGGCGTCATGGGCCGCGGGCTCGCCGCGCAGTTCAAGCGGGCGTACCCGGCGAACTTCACGTCGTACGAGCTCGCCTGCAAACGCGGCGAAGTCGCCCCGGGCAAGATGCACGTCTTCGCGACGGGGCAGCTCACCAACCCGCGCTACATCGTGAACTTCCCAACGAAGCGGCACTGGCGCGACCAGAGCCGCATCGAGGACATCGAGGCTGGTCTCACGGCGCTCGTGACCGAGGTGAGCGCCCGAGGGATCACGTCGATCGCGATCCCCCCGCTCGGCTGTGGGCTCGGTGGGCTCGACTGGAGCGACGTGCGACCGCTGATCGAGCAGGCGTGCGCGCGCATGCCGGATGTGCGCACGGTGATGTTCGAGCCAGGCGAGCCGGAACCCACGCACTTTCACTCGGACGGTGGCGGCGAGCCGTCGCGCGGCCTGTCGCCGCGGCGGTAGGCACTTGCTCCGAGGAGAAGTCGTGCGATACGAAGGTCAACGCCGATGAGCGAAGACACGAAGACTGCCGAGCCGTTGAACGTTCCGGCTGCCGGACCAGCGCACTTCGCCAAGAACTTCATCCGCTTGGCCGTGTGTGAGCTGCGCTTCCCCACGCTGTTCGAGCTGAGCGAGAACCCCCGGCCCCCGGTGGACTTCGCGAAGGCGCTCCGAAAGGAATACCCGACCTACGAGCTCCTGAACGACGTGAACCTGAACCCAGGGGGCGTTGCACAGGCCATCGTGCACTCGTTTCGATCGAAGAAGGGACGATGGGCCGTGACCCTGCGCGCTGCGGCGGTGTCCCTGGAAACCTCGAACTACGATGCGTTCGGTGAGTTCGTCGATCGTTTGTCCCTGATCCTCGAAGCGGCCAAGATCACGATCGACAGCGACTTCTTCACGCGCGTAGGTCTGCGCTACATCAACACGGTGCCCTTCGATCGCTCCACCATCTGCGAGTGGGTGAACCCCGCTCTAGTGAGGCCGCTAGGCGATGGCACCTTCGGCGACGCGGATGAGCACTTGCAGCTCGTCCGAGGTCGCACGAATGAGGGCGGCTACACATTCCGCCACCGACTCCTGAACGCGACTCCGGGGGGAACTCGGGACTACGAACTGGACTTCGACTTCTACAGTGAGGATGTTCCCGTGACCGAGACCATCGAGACGGTGAAGAGGCTGCACGACCTGGAGTTCTCGATGTTCATGTGGTCGCTGGGACCGAAGGCGAAGGTGGAGCTCGGGTCATCCACGCCGAAGGCAGACCGATGAACCTCGATGTGCAGACGAGCCAGGACACAGGAGCACGTGCCCTCGAGGCGCGGGATGAGCGCCGGGGTCGAGAGGAGACGGTGGTGGCTGGGCGAACGTCGAGAACAGCTGAGCAAACCGCGTTTTGCGCCTACAGCTCCGAGGTTCCGACCATGAGCCTCGACACGCTTATGACGCCTACCATCGCTGACCTCAGGGCACGCAGGCCGCGTGCATGGGCTGTCTCGCCGGCGCTGCTCGCACAAGATGCCATCGACCGGGCGCGGGACGCTCGCGTCGCGCTGCTCGCGAAGAAGTACGAAGGGGTCGCAACGACCGAGGATGACGCACGCTTCGCGATCCTCACCGCGCGCCTGCGCAAGCTCGACCCACGAGTCACGGACCAGGATCATGCCGCGCTCAGCGCGATCGTCGCCGACCTCGAGGACGCCTCCTCGAGCCTCGACGCGATTCGGAGCAAGTTCGGTCTGAAGTGACCCCGTTCGTCTATCCGAAGTCGAAGCACCTTCGACGTGAGTGCCCCGGGGAACTCTCGACCTATCCGAAGTACAAGCCGTTCCTCCAGCGTGAGTTCGCGAGGAAGTGCGTGTACTGCCGGATGCCCGACTCGATGAAGGGTTACGAGTCGTTCGGCGTCGACCACTACCGGCCCAAGAGCAAGTTCCCTGAGCTCGCGACCGCCTACGCGAACCTGTTCTACGCGTGCAACCCCTGCAACCTCCGGAAGGGGAGCTACTGGCCGAAGCAAGTTCAGGCCAAGACGCACTTCATCCCCAACCCGTGCGATCACGAGATGTTCCGGCACATCCGGTTCAAAGGTTCGAAAGTAGAAGCGAGGACTGTCGCCGGCAGAGTACTGCTCGAGACCCTCGATCTGAACGATGACAGCGCGGTTGAGTACCGGGCGTTCATCGTCAGGCTGATCGAGTCGACTGCGGCCAAGAAGGCGGAGCTGGAACGCAGTCGCTCGCAGCTCGAAGAGCTCCGCGCAACTGGCGCAGTTCAGACCGCTGAAGTCGATGAGGCGATCGATCTGATTGACGAGAAGCTGCGCACACTGTCGATGGACCTCGCCCGGCTAGCGGGTGAATGAGCTGGTTTCGCGTGTGGAACGGCACCTCAGCGATCCTCGTGTGTCGCGGCCCGACCTTCAAGCGCTCCTCTCCGAAGGCATCGGGCCGATGTTCCAGGTCGCGCCGCGTGGTGAGCTCACGCGCGTTCGCACGCCGTTCTGGTACCCGGACGGCGGTGTGGTCGACGTGTTCGTGAAGGAGCACGATGGCTCGTTCACGCTCACCGACCTCGGCGAAGGGCTCGGCTGGCTGCGCATGCAGAGTCTGGCGACCAAGCGATTCCCCAAGCAGCAACGCCTGGTCGAGGACATCTGCATGACCCACGGGGTCGAGCTCTTCAAGGGGCAGCTCCAGTCGCGCTGCTCCGATGCTGCCGAGCTGCCAGCCGCGGTCGTGCGGCTCGGTCAGGCGGTCGTCCGCGTCACGGATCTCTGGTTCACCGCGCGCACACGCTCCGTGGAGTCGATGAGCGACGAGGTTGCAGATCTGCTTCAGGAGCGAGGCATCGCGTACGAGCGCGGGGTGAAGCTCCGGGGGCGTTCGGGCCGAGACTGGACCATCGACTTTCACACGCGCACCCCGACTCGGAGCGCGCTCGTCTCGGTGCTGGCCAGCGGGTCGCGTGCTGCTGCGAGGCGTGTCTCCGAGCACGTGGTCGCCGCGTGGCACGACCTCCAGCCCCTTAGGTTGGGGGTGACGCAGCTGAGCTTCGTCTCGCTCATCGACGACTCGAGCGACGTGTGGTCCGAGGAGGACTTCAAGCTCGTCGAGTCGGTCTCCGAGGTGTGCCGCTGGTCGCAGCCCGACGAGCTCGAGAGGTACCTGGTCGAAGCGGCCTGAAACCCGCTCGGCGAGCCCGCGCACGGCCCGCGAAAAACAGAAGCCGCCTCGCGGCGGCTTCGACCCTGCCGCCGAAGCAGCGAGGGGGGGAGGCCGGAGAGTAACGAGCTGAGGCCGGCGAGCCAAGCGCGCGCTGGCTTCCGGGCCTTGCTCGTCGGCGCCGCGGTCAGCTACGAAGTGCGAGGCCGATGAAGGACGAAGCGCGCGGAATCGAGCTCGAGAACCTCGCGTCCGCCCGGATTGCGCTGCTGGCGCGCGAGCACGACGGCCTCGCCACCGCCGAGGACGAGGCACGGCTCGCTGCGCTCACCGAGCGCATGCGCGAGCTCGACCCTCGCGTCACGAAGGCCGAGCGCGACGCGCTCGCGAGCACCGCCGCCGAGCTCGACGACGTGTCGTCGAGGCTGCAGGCGATCCGGAGCCGTTTCGGTCTGGGGTGAGCGAGCGCCTCGGCCAGTCGGCCGTGCCCGTCGCGGACGACGGGCTCAGCACGCGCACCTGCCTCGTGGGTGTATCAGCACCGCGGCTTCACGCGAGCTCACCCGACACCGCACCCCACCCACACTTCTCCTTGGCCTCGCGATCGAGCTTGTCTACCTCTCGCCTGTGGGGTGGCCGTGGGGAAGACCAGCCAGCGCTGACGAGCGCAGCCACGTCTTGGAGCTGCACGGGCAGTCTCGCTGGGGTATCGAAGTAGCGACATGAAGGCGGACATCCTCGAGCTCTTGCTGCAGTCCCACGCGGAAGGCGATGAGCCGTCGTTCCGCAAGGCGGCGCTGCAGCTCGCGGCGGCCGAGAGCTCGGCTGGGCATGTGCGTGTAGCGGACGAGATCCGCGCGATCGTGGCGAAGATGCCGGCGACGGCTCGCGCAAGCAGCAGGGGCCCATCGTCGACATCGCCGCTCCCCGCGGCGAGCTCGCCGACATCCTCGAGGGCGGTCACCGGGAGGAGCGCCTTCGCGACATCGTGTTGCGCCCCGAAGCCGAAGAGACGCTCAAGCGCGTGCTCTCCGAGAACCGGTCGCGCGCTCGTCTCGAGCGCTTCGGTGTGCAGCCGCGTCGGCGCCTCTTGTTCCACGGCGCTCTCGGCTGCGGCAAGACGCTCGCCGCTGCCGTGCTCGCGGGTGAGATGGGCCTGCCGCTCATGACGGTGCGCTTCGACGCCCTGTTCTCCAGGTTCCTCGGCGCGACCGCCGTGCAGCTCCGCGCGATCTTCGCCGAGATGCCGCGCCGCCCGGGCGTGTACCTCTTCGACGAGTTCGACTCGGTGGCCAAGGCGCGTGGCGACTCACAGGACGTCGGCGAGATGAACCGCGTGGTCACCGCGTTCTTGCAGCTCGTCGACGCGGACATGAGCGCGAGCATCCTCGTCGCAGCGACCAACCACATCGAGCTGCTCGACCGCGCCATGTTCCGACGCTTCGACGTGATCGTCCCGTTCGACAAGCCCACGCGCGACCAGATCGCCGAGCTGCTCGAGCTGCGTCTCTCGACGGTGGGGCTCGGCGCCGCCGCGGCCTCGAAGCTTGCCGTGAAGGCCGAGGGCTGGAGCTTCGCAGACGTCGCGCGGGCTTGCGACGATGCGGTTCGCACGATGGCGCTGGACGAGCGCGAGCAGGTCTCGGAGCGCGACGTCGTGCAGGCGCTCGAGTCGCGCCACTTGGACGCATGGGGCTCGGCGGGATCAGGGACTCGAGCTGCAGCCCCTTAGTCTCTGGAGTCGACCCCAAGTCATCGGGTATCTCTATCGACGCTCGCGCGGCGCCTCGTCGCCGAGCGAAGGGGGCACCTCGTCGTGGACGATGAGCTGATCGGAGAGCTCGGCATCTCGTACGTGCGCGCGGTGGCCGTGGCCGCCGGGTACTTCGTCGAGGCCTCTGGGCGGCACCTCGATGGTGACGGCGTCGACCTCACGCTCCTGTGTCGAGGCACGGGCGGAGTGACGCGCTCACCTCGCCTCGACCTCCAGGTCAAGGCGACCACGCGCGGTCACGACGAGGACCCGCTCTGCATCGACCTCTCGCTGAAGAACTACGACGAGCTCCGGCACGAGGGCTACCAGGTCCCGAGAGTGCTCGTCGTCGTCGAGGTCCCACGCGACCGCGCTTCCTGGGTGGAGGTAGCCCCCGAGCAGTTGGTGATGCGCCGCTGCGGCTACTGGGCGTCGCTCCGCGGTCACCCAGACTCGGAGAACCAGAGCACCGTGCGCGTGAAGATCCCGCGCGAACGACGCTGGGACGTCGAGGCGGTTGCAGGCTTGATGGACCGGGTCCAGAAAGGAGAGCTGTGATGGACCGGAAGCTCTCGATCTCCTCCGCATGGGCGGCGCCGAGCCCGCGCGAGGTGGCGGCGTATCTGCTGCACAAGGGCTACCGCAACCGCGGCACCGACGACCGTTGGGCGATCTTCGCGAAGGACGGCGACGCCGGATCCGTCGAGGTGGAGGTCCCGCAGCGCTCGACGGCGCCGGACTACGCCCGCACCGTCGAGCGTCTGATCGCGGACCTCGCGCGTGTCGAGAACCTCGCCGCGAACGATCTGCTGCGCGACCTGCGCTCCGCTTCGCTGGACGTCGTGCGCATCCGGCTCGAGGGCGGCGCGACGCGAGACGGGAGGATCCCCGTCGATGCTGGTGCGCGGGTGTTCGAGGCCTCCCGCGAGCTCTTGCTCGCCGCGGCCTGCGCGGCGCTGCGGCCCCAGTCCGCGTACGCCAACCGCAAGCCACGCGAGGCGACCGAGCTTCTGCAGCGCGCGCGCTTCGGTCAGACCGAGGTGGGCAGCTTCGTGCTGACGATCGAGTCCGAGGTGGCGCCGCGACTCCAGGAGCGGCTGCAAGATGGCGATCTTGCGCCGTTGGTCGACGCCGACCCGGACGCGCCGCTGGAGCGCAAGGCGTCGGTCGCGCTCCTGAGCGGGCTCACGGGGCTTGGAGCCGCCGCGCGGGAGTCCGCGGCCACGAACCAGCTCGAGCCCTTCGAGCGACGCGCGCAGCAGGGGGTGAGCGCGAACCTGTGTGACGCCGTCGTGGAGTTGCTCGACGCGTCAGCGGCAGACAGCGTTCGTGTCGGCGTGAGCTTCGCCGGCTGTCGACCTCACCGCAGCGTCGATCCAGCGCAGGTGGTGTTCACCTCCGACACGATCAGCGTGCTGCGTGAGGCGGCGAAGCAACTGCGCGCGCGCAGCAAGGTGACCGACTCCGAGATCATCGGAACGGTCGTGAAGCTCGACCGGCCATCTCCCGAGTCGCCGGGCGAGGTCACCGTGCACGGGGTGATCGAGGGGCGGCGGCGCTCCGTTCGCATCGCCTTGGAGCGAGAGGACTATGAGACCGCGCTGGGCGCGCACCGCGACGGGCGATGGCTGAGCTGCGTGGGCGATCTGGTGCGCGAAGGCCGAGGCTGGTGCCTGCGCAACCCGCGCGAGCTGCACATCGAGGCCGACGACGAGGAACGGTGAACGCCGAGCGTCGCGTCGACGCTGCACCCACTCGCGCCCGACCTACTCGTTGATCGCCTCGACGCCCTGCTCGGCGAGGCGCGCGAGCGCCTCCTTCATCGCCGTGATCTGCGCGGGCGCGTGGCCCTGCCAGTCGCCGAGCTCGCCGATGATGCGCAGCGCGGCGCGCGTGCGGAACGAACGGGTCGGGTTGCCGGGGAACTTCTTGTCGGTGAGGTTCGGGTCGTCTTCGTAGGGGCCGGTGGGCTCGACGACGTAGATGCGCCCGCGGCCCTCGCCGAGCGCGAGCTCGGCGCCCCAGGTCGCGGCGTCGAGCGTCGCGGTGAAGTAGACGAAGGCGGCCGCGTCGCGCTGGCCGTAGTTCGAGCTGCGCCCTGGCTCGAGCAGCTCACCGGGCTTCAGGTCGGCCTTGGTGCCGTGGAGAAAGCCCGCTTCGCCTCGTGCGTCGGTCCACGGCTCGAAGGGTTTGGGCGTCGTGGGCGTCGTCATCGTCGAGGCTTCTAGCGTCGCTGCGGCGCGCGCTCGGTGCGCGATCGATGCGCACGCCTGCTAGCCTCGCTGCGCCACCAAGGACCCGCCTCGATGACCGCCCCCGCGCCGCCCGACGCCGAGCTGATCCTCTACACGACCGACGACGGCCGCGCGCGGCTCGTCTGCCGCTTCGAGGGCGAGACGCTGTGGCTCACGCAGGCGCAGATGGCCGCGCTGTTCGACAAGGACGTGCGCACGATCAACGAGCACCTCGGCAACATCTTCGAGGAGGGCGAGGTGGAGCCCGAGGCAACCATCCGGCGATCCCGGATGGTTCGAACCGAGGGTAATCGCTCGGTTTCTCGCGAGATCGAACACTACGCCCTGCCGGCGGTGCTGGCCGTCGGCTACCGCGTGCGCAGCCAGCGCGGCACGCAGTTCCGCCAGTGGGCGACGGCGCGCCTCGGCGAGTACCTCGAGAAGGGCTTCGCGCACAGGGTCCGGCCCGCTGACCTGACCCTTCGCCGACCGCTGGTTCAACCCCGGAGCGCGTCTCGAGCACCGCCGCGGTTCTTGATCTGCCAGCTCGCCGCGGAGCGCGAGATCCCGAAGTCGTCACACAGCACGTCGAGATCGGATTCACCGCGCCCACGCAAAGCGGCGGCCGGCAGGAGCAGCTCTGCAGCAAAGGCGTTCGCGCGTTGGCTCTCGCGGTACCGGGAAGATGCGCCGTGCGCCGCGCCGAAGGGTCGATCGGAGCGTGCCCCAAGAAGTCGCCCGAGCGCCGCAGCCAGCGCGAAGCGTCTCGGAGCGACGCCGAGCTCGCGATCGAAGTAGACGCATCCAGCGCCGCTCTGGCTCCGCACGACCGCCGACCGGAACGCGGGGGCGTCGACGGCTTGCCACTCGAGCCGGATCTGCTCGAAGGTCTGGCGCAAATCGATGGGGCGGTCGCGGTTGCCCAGCTCCTCGCGGAAGCTCGCTGCCATCTGCTGGCCTTGGCGAAACGGAGCCGAACCGCTCGCGAGCGAGACGGGCGCGAGCGCACGAAGCCCTGCGTCGGCGCCCATCTGTCGCGCACTCACCCGGTGCACGCTCGCCACGTAGTTGCTCCAGGCGGCCTCGTCCTCGATCGTCGGCGCGTCGAGCAGCAGCCCGCGCAGCGCCTCTGCATCCGGGCCCAAGGTCGCCGAAGCCTCGTCCCATCGAGCCGCTGCGAACTCACCGAGTGCGGCGCGCGTACGCTCACGTGGGTCGGCCTCTTTCGCCTGCTGCGCTGCCCAGAGCTCGCCGAGCCAGTTCGACCACCGGACCGCGCCATTCTCGGTCGCCAGCTCGAGCACGTCGCGTGTGAAGTTCGCGAGTACCTCACGCAGGTCGTCGGCGCCGAGCCAAGCGGGCTCCTGTTCGTAAGCGACGAAGTCCACAGTCGGGTCGAGCGCCGCGGCCTGCTCGGCGACGAAGACCCCGATCATGCGGTCTTCTGGGAGGAAGCTGATGGACGGAAGGGCGAGATCCGAGGCGCCCACTCCGAGCGTATGCCGAAGCTGCCACCGCCCGAGCGCGCCGCGATCGCGCACCGTCTGCGCATCGACGTCAGGCCAGAAGCGCGAGGCGTCGTGCAGACCAGGAATCGCTCTCTTGCCGCCAAGCAGAGACTTCGGGAAGGGCGTGTGTGCCTCCCATAGGAGCCAGACCCATTGCTCGACGATCCACTCCGCCAGCCCGCTCATGGGGCCACGGACCCAATCACGTGGCTCACCGCCGGTCGATACGACCCGGGTGAGCGGCGTACCCGCCAGGCTGATCTGGAGCCGAGCGAACGTCGCCCGCTCGGCTTCGGAGAGGTCTTCGTCCATCGGAGCCTTCGAGGCTTCGAGCTCGAAGCGCAGGGCACCCGTCGTCATGACGCCTCCTCGAGCAGCTCGTCCTTGGAGCGCTGCGCCCGACGCTCCAGCTCGTCGGCGAGCGTGGTCGCGGGACACTCGGGGTAGCAGTTGTAGTGGGGCTGTTCCTCGTTGGTCGACACAGCAAGAAAGACCACCCCGCCGACCGCGTTCCACTTGCGCTTCGGGCGACCGAACGAGTCGACCCCACCGTCAGGGTCGTCGAGCGCCTCGTCGAGCAGGCGCCGCTGCAAGGCTTCGTCGCTCGCCCAGCCTGGGCACCGCGACTTGCGGTCCGCGCTGCTGCGCAGCACGCCGGGATCGTGGGCGCCCCTGGCCCGGTGATACACCTTGCAACGGATGCTCAGCGTCACAGTGCGGAGAAGGTAGCACGGCGTGCACCGAGTCCGACGGATCCCGTAGGATGCGCTTCGCCCAACCTGCCCCGCCCTGCGTGCGTTGGCGGGAGTGACCCACCCATGAACGAAGACACCGTCGAGCAAGCCAGCCTCGAGTGGTTCGCGGAGCTCGGCTACGCGGTCGCGCACGGGCCGGCGATCGCGCCGGGAGAGCCGGGGGCGGAGCGGCAGAGCTACGACGAGGTGGTGCTCGGCGAGCGGCTGCGCGGCGCGCTGTCGCGGCTCAATCCGGAGCTGCCGCAGGAGGCGCTCGACGAGGCCTTCCGCAAGCTGACGCGCATCTCGGCGCCGCAGCTCGTCGACGGCAACCGCGAGCTCTACACTTACCTGGTCGACGGTCTGAGCCTCGAATACCTGCGTCCCGACGGCACCGTGGGTTACGCGCCGGTGCGCATCGTCGACTTCGACGAGCCGAGCGCCAACGACTGGCTCGTCGTGAACCAGCTCACGGTGAAGGAGCAAGGCCACACGCGCCGGCCCGACGTGGTCGTCTTCGTCAATGGGCTGCCGCTCGCGCTCATCGAGCTGAAGAACCCGACCGACGAAGAGGCGACGATCTGGGCGGCCTTCCACCAGCTGCAGACCTACAAGGACGAGCTGCCGTCGCTCTTCGTGTTCAACGCGCTCCTGCTGATCTCCGACGGCATCGACGCGCGCATCGGCACGATCTCCTCGAACCGCGAGCGCTACGCGCCGTGGCGCACCATCGAGGGTGAAGAGCTCGCGCCGCCCGCGATGCCCAAGCTCGAGGTGATGCTGCGCGGGGTCTTCGACCAGCGGCGCTTCCTCGATCTCTTGCGCTACTTCGTCGTCTACGAGGCCGACGACGACGGCGTCGTGAAGAAGCTCGCCGGCTATCACCAGTTCCACGCCGTCGGGCGCGCGGTGGAGGCCACCGTCGCGGCCTCGCAGCCCGAGGGCGATCGGCGTGCTGGCGTGGTGTGGCACACGCAGGGCTCGGGCAAGAGCCTCACGATGGCGTTCTATGCCGGGCGCATCGTGCAGCACCCCGCGATGCAGAACCCCACGCTCGTGGTGATCACCGATCGCAACGATCTCGACGACCAGCTCTTCGGCACCTTCGCGCGCTGCAAGCAGCTGCTCCGCCAAGCGCCCGAGCAAGCGCGCGACCGGGCACACCTGCGCGAGCTGCTCAGCGTCGCGTCGGGGGGCGTGGTGTTCACCACGGTGCACAAGTTCCTCCCGGGCGCGAAGGGCCCGGGTGCCGACACACGCGCGCTGCTGAGCGCGCGTTCCAACGTGATCGTCATCGCTGACGAGGCGCACCGCAGCCAATACGACTTCATCGATGGTTTCGCGCGGCACCTGCGCGACGCCCTGCCCAACGCGTCGTTCATCGGCTTCACGGGCACGCCGATCGACGCCGCCGACCGCAGCACGCGCGCGGTGTTCGGCGACTACGTGAGCGTCTACGACATCCAGCGGGCGGTCGAGGACGGCGCCACGGTGCCCATCTACTACCAGAGCCGCCTCGCAAAGATCGCGCTGCGCGAGGAGGAGAAGCCGAAGCTGGACGAGAGCTTCGACGAGGAGACGCGCGAAGAGGAGCTCGACGACAAGGAGAAGCTCAAGTCGAAGTGGACGGCGCTCGAGGCGCTCGTCGGATCCGACAAACGCGTGGGCCTGATCGCCGCCGATCTGCTCCAGCACTTCGAGGCCCGACTCGGCACGATGGACGGCAAGGCCATGATCGTGTGCATGAGCCGCCGCATCTGCGTCGAGCTCTACCGCGCGCTGGTGGCGCTGCGGCCGGAGTGGCACAGCGACGACCCGGACGAGGGCGCGATCAAGATCGTAATGACGGGCTCGGCCTCCGACCCCTTGGACTGGCAGCCGCACATCCGCACGAAGGCCGGGCGCGAGGAGCTCGCCAAGCGCTTCAAGCGGCCCGACGACCAGCTCAAGCTCGTGATCGTGCGCGACATGTGGCTCACGGGCTTCGACGCGCCCTGCGTGCACACGATGTACGTCGACAAACCCATGCAAGGCCACGGGCTGATGCAGGCCATCGCACGCGTGAACCGGGTGTTCCGCGACAAACCTGGCGGCCTGGTGGTCGATTACCTCGGTCTCGCCGACCAGCTCAAGAAGGCGATGCACACCTACACGGCGAGCGGCGGTCGAGGCCAGACGGCCATCGATCAGGCCGAAGCCGCGGCGGCGATGCTCGAGCGATACGAGGTCTGCAAGGGGCTGTTCGGGCCCTTCACCGAGGGTGGCACGCGGCGCGCGGCCTTCGATTGGAGCGGATGGACGAGCGCGCCCGGGGCCAAGCAGCTCGGCATGCTGGGCGCCGCGAGCGAGCACGTGCTTGCGCAAGACGGCGGCAAGGAGAGGTTCCTCCAGGCGGTGATGGAGCTGTCGAAGGCCTTCGCGCTCGCGGTGCCTCGCGAAGAGGCGATCGAGATCCGCGACGACGTCGGGTTCTTCCAGTCGGTGGGCGCGACCATCCAAAAGACGACGACAGGCGACCGCCGGAGCTCGGGCGATCTCGACCGAGCGATCCGTCAGATCGTCTCGCGCGCGATCGAGAGCGAGGAGGTGATCGACGTCTTCGCCGCAGCGGGGCTGAAGAACCCGGACATCTCGATCCTCTCGGAGGAGTTCCTCGCGGAGGTGCGCTCGCTCGCGCATCCGAACCTCGCGGTCGAGCTCTTGCGCCGACTGCTGAACGACGAGCTGAAGCAGCGCTCGCGGCAGAACCTCGTGCAGTCGCGATCCTTCGCGGCGCTGCTCGAGCAGGCGATCCGCCGCTACCAGAACCGCGCCGTGCAGGCCGCGCAGGTCATCGAGGAGCTCATCGAGATCGCCAAGCAGATGCGCGAGGCCGACAAGCGCGGCGAGAAGCTCGGGCTCACGAGCGACGAGCTGGCCTTCTACGACGCGCTCGAGGTGAACGAGAGCGCCGTGCGCGAGATGGGCGACGACCTGCTCGGCGCGATCGCGCGCGAGCTGGTGCAGACCGTGCGCAAGAACGTGACCATCGACTGGACGGTCAAGGAGTCGGTGCGCGCCAAGCTGCGTGTGATCGTGCGGCGCGTGCTCAAGCGCTGCGGCTACCCGCCCGACAAGCAGGAGGCCGCCACGCTCACGGTGCTCCAGCAGGCGGAGCTGCTCTCGGAGCAGTGGGTCGAGGGCGCCTGAGCGCGTGGCCCCCGCCCGCTCCCGGGCCCGCGGATCGACCGATCCGCACCCTGGCCAGTCTGTGCCACAGCGAGGACCGGCTCGACGCGCATGTCGCGCGAGCTCGCGACGATTCGACGCCTGCTCGTGCCCCTCTCGCGCTGGCACCTCACTTGCACCGACCCGAGCCCATGCACCGCACGCTCTACGCTCTCGCACTCCTCGTTCCGGCCGCGCTCCTCCCGGTGGCCTGCGGCAGTGAGACCCAGTGCCTCGCGCAGCCGGTTTGTGGTGAAGGCGAGATCGAGGTCGAGTCTTGCGACGGCCAGGCCGACTGCCGCACCGTCGAGACTTGCGGCGTCTCCATCGGGTGCGTCGGGCCCGCGAACTGCGAGGCGATGCCCTCCTGTGGCGATGGGTATCGCGAGGTCGACGAGTGCCCGGCCGGCGTGAGCTGCGAGACCCCCACGCTCTGCGGGACGACGATCATCTGCGCACCCGACGCCTGCGATACGAGCGACGACTGCCTCGCGACCGAGTTCTGCGACTTCGCCGACGACCGATGCGGCGAAGGCGAGCCAGGCCGCTGCGTGCCGCGCCCCGAGTTCTGCAGCGACGGGCCGAACACCTGCCTCTGCGACGGCACGATCACCGACATGCCCTGCCCGGGCATCGCGGGCATCGACTTCGACGCGCGCGGCAGCTGCGCACAGGCGCCCGAGCAGTTCGCCTGCGGCGCGCAGGTTTGCGACAGCGCCACCAACTACTGCCAGCTCGTCACCGACGACACCGGCGGGCCGCCCTATGCTTCGTGCGGGTTCCTCCCCGAGAACTGCTCCGATTGCGCGTGTCTCACGGCCGAGATCGCGGCCTGCGGCGGCACCTGCGTCGACGGCGACTTCCCCACGATCACCTGCCCGGGCGGCTGAGCGCGCGGGCGGGTGCGCGAAGGACGCTGCATTCGATCGCACCCGACGCCGTCGCGCGCGCTAGGCTCGGCGCCGCGCCATGACCCTCTCCACCGCCACCGAGCTCACCGCGCTCGCCGCTCGGCACGGGCTCGAGCTCGACGCCTCGACGATGACCCTCGAGGAGGTCGGGCTCGACTTTCGTGTCGGCATCGCACGCACCTCGACCGGCGAGACCTGGGTGCTGCGTATACCTCGCCGGGCAGGCATGGACGCGCAGATCGCCGCCGAGGGCGCCATTCTCGACTTCGTCGCGGCGCAAGGCATCGTCGCCGTGCCCAGGTGGACGATCCGATCGAGCGAGCTCATCGCCTACCGCGCCGTGCAAGGAGACCCCGGCCTGAAGATCGACGCCGAGGGACAGCTGCATTGGCGCCTCGATCCGAGCTCGCTCCGCTATGCCGAGGCCTTCGGGGCGCTGCTCGCGAAGCTGCACGGTGTCGACGTCGAGCGAGCGCGCGAGGTCGGCGTGGAGGTCGAAGCACCGGGCGAGGTGCGCGCGCGCTGGCGCCGCGACATCGCCAAGGTGAGCGCCGAGTTCAGTGTGGCAAGCGAGCTGCGCGAGAGGTGGCAGGCCTGGCTCGACGACGACAGCTACTGGCCAGCGTGGTCGGTCTTCAGCCACGGCGAGCTCTACCCGGCGCACGTGCTCATCGACGCGCACGAGGCGATCACCGGTGTCATCGACTGGAGCACCGCCAAAGTCTCCGACCCCGCGCGTGACTTCGCCTTCCAGCGTGCGATGGCCTCGGCAGAGGCCTTCGAGGCGACGCTGCAGGCCTATGCGCGAGCGGGCGGCAAGCCGTGGCCTCGCCTCGGTGAGCACGCCGCGGAGCTCTTCGCTGCGAGCCCCGTGGCGTATGGCCTCTACGCCTTGCTGACGGGCGAAGAGAAGCACCGCGCCGCCGCGCAGAGCGCGCTGGCTGGCTAGCTCGGCGCCTCGCCGCGCCTCAGGGCGCCGGTGCCGGTGCGCTCACGGGAGGCGCGACCGCGAAGGCGATGCGTGTCACACCGGCCGACGTCAGCGCGTCGACCTCGCTCATCACGGCGCCGCGCGTGGCGCTCTGGGTGGCTGCTACCAGCGCGCGACCGCTGCGCCTTGCGATCGCGGCGCGGGCTGCGATCCTCCGCGCCATGAACAAGACCTTGCTCGTGTGTGGACATGGCCCTGGGATCTCCGACGCGGTCGCGCGCAGGTTCGGCAAGGAGGGCTGGAAGATCGCGATCGTCGCGCGCAACGCCGAGCGACTCGCCAAGGCCGCAGCGGCGCTCGTCGAGGCCGGCATCGATGCGAAGGCCTTCCCCTGCGAGCTCGGTGACGCGGCCTCGGTGAAGAAGCTCGTGAGCGAGGTCTCCGCCGCGCTCGGTCCGGTGACGAGCGTGCACTGGAACGTCTATGGCGGCGGTGGTGGCGATCTGCTCACGGCCTCGCCCGAGGAGCTGCGCGCGGGCTTCGACGTCAACGTGGGCGGCCTCATCGCCGCGGTGCAGGCCGCGCTGCCCAGCCTCGAGGCGGCCAAGGGCTCGGTGCTCGTCACCGGTGGTGGTTTCGCGTTCTACGATCCCCAGGTCGACGCGATGGCGACGGCCTATGGAGCGGCCGGGCTCGCGATCGGCAAAGCCGCGCAGCACAAGACCACCGGGCTCTTGCGAGAGCGCCTCGCGAAGCACGGTGTGTTCGTCGGTGAGGTCGTGGTGCTCGGCATGGTGAAAGGCACCGCCTTCGACGGCGGCCAAGCCACGCTCGAGGCCGCCGACATCGCGGCGAAGTTCTGGGAGCTGGAGCAGCAGCGCAGCGAGAGCTCGGTGCGTTTCGGCTGAGGGGCGGCGAGGCGCCCGCTCAGCGCGGCGCCGTGCCTCAATCCACGAAGCGCACGGGGATGAGCACGAGGGCGGCGCCCCCGCGTGGTGCGGCGAAGCGGGTCGTTCCTGCGGCGCTGCGCGCGCACTCGACGGTCGCGGGCCCGAGGCCAACGATCTGGCTCGCCTCTGCCGAGAGCACCTCACCTGCGGGGCCGACCCGCAGCGTGAGACGCACCGAGCCTGGCGGCGCTGGCACACTCGCGTCGGCGCTCGCGAGGCAGCCGTGCATGCGCCGCCGCAGCGCGGCGAGGGTGCGCTCGAGCTGCGGGATCTCCGGCGCGCGCCCGCCCGCCGCACCGAAGACCACCTCGCGCGCGGAAGCGGTGGTCGTCGCGGCCGGGAGCTGCGGAGCGGGCGCGCCGCTCTCCGGTACGGCCGGCGCGGCGCCGGGCACCGCGTTGCTGGGCGCCGCGCTGATGGGCGCCGCGCTGCTCGCCGTCGCTGCGCTCGGCTCGCCGACGCAGGCCGGCGTCGGCCCGCAGGGCGAGCAGGCCGGGCGATCGGCGCACGCCGCCGTGAAGAGCGAGGCGAAGAGCGCGAGGGCGAGTGGGTGGGTCGCGGTGGTCATTCGTCCCAGCGTGCCAGCGGGCAGTGCTCGCGGATCGTGGCGTCGGCGGTGAAGAGCGTCGCACCGTCGGCGATGGCGTGCGCCACGATGAACCGGTCGAAGGGGTCGCGCGTCCACCCGAGCAGCCTCGCCTCTCGCCCCACGTCGGCGAGCTCGCCCCGCGCCTGCTGCACGCCGTGGTCTTCCGTGAGGATCTCCATGATCTTCTCCACGGGCTCGTTGATGCGCCCGATCTCACGGAGGAACTCCATCTCGACCACGACGACGGGTGAGACGAAGAGCGCCGCTCTGCGGAGGCTCCGCTCGACGCCGCGCAGTCGCTTCTTCGCTCCCATGACGAGCCAGATCGCGACGTGCGTATCGAGGTGTGCCCTCAAAGGTCTCGGCCTCGGCTGGACGGCCACTCCTGGTGCACGAGCTCTCCGGGGTCACCGACGACGAGCTTGGGGAGCGTCCGAGGAGCCTTCCTCGGTCGACGCACCTGCTCGCGCCGCACGATCGCGAGCTCCACACCGTTGCGGGCGATCTCCACGGGCTGCCCCGTCTTCGCCACGTGGTCGAGCACCTCGTAGAGGTGGGCCCGCAGGTCGGTCGCAGTGCGCTTCATGGTCTTCCAGGGTGACGTGCGTACGTCCGTACGTCAACGCCAGGTCAGCGCTCAGCCGCCCTTCTTCTTGCGCCCGCGCTTCGGCGCCGCGGTCGGCGTCGTCAGCGTGAAGCCGCCCGCCGTCGCATCGCCCGCGTCGCCGTTCGCGGCGGCGCCGTTCGTCACATCGACGAGCTCCTCGTGCGCGTCGCTCGCGGCGACGAAGACGCGGCTCCGCCCCGCGCCGAGCTTCTTCACCTGCACCTGCGCGCCGATGCGCTGCGCGAGGCCCGGGACGTGGGAGATGATGCCGATCTGCCTGCCGCTCGCCTGCAATGCGTCGAGCGCCGCGAGCGCGGTCTCGAGCGTCTGCGGGTCGAGCGTGCCGAAGCCCTCGTCGATGAAGAGCGTATCGACGCGCACGTCGCGGCTCGCGAGCGACGAGAGCGCGAGCGCGAGCGCGAGCGAGACGAGGAAGCTCTCGCCGCCCGAGAGGCTCTGGATGCTGCGGACCTCGTCGCACATGTCGCGGTCGACGATCTGCAGGTCCAGATCCGAGCCCGGCACACGCACGAGCGCATAACGAGGCGCGAGATCGCCGAGGTGGTGGTTGGCGTGCACGAGCATCGCGTCGAGCGTGAGGCTCTGCGCGAAGCGAGGCAGCTTCTTGCCGTCGTTCGAGCCGATGAGGCCGTTCAATGCGGCCCAGCGCTCCGCGGCGGCGCGCTGCTTGGCGAGCTCCGCGCCGATGCCACGCGCGCGCTCTCGCGCTTCGTCGTCGGCCTTGCGCTGCTGATCGAGGCGCGCCTCCTCCGCGATGCGCTGCTCGCTCGCGAGGCGCGCGGCCTCGAGCTGTGCGTAGAGCTCCGCTTCGCCCAGCTCCACTTCGCGCAGCGCAGGGCGGGCTTTCGCGGCGTGCTGATCGAGGGCGCGCTTCTGGCTCTCGAAGGCGCCGCGCGCCTCGTCGAGGCGCTTCGCCGCGGCGTCGAGCTCACGGCGCGTCGCTTCGAGCCAGGCGCCGCGTTTGTCGAGCCGCGCGCGCAGCGTGTCGCGATCGATGCCCGCGGCCTGGAGCGCCTCGTCGAGCTTCGTATTCGCGAGCCGGGCGGCCTCCGAGGCCTTGGCTTCGCTCCGGAGCGCGGCGCCTTGCTGGGCCTGGAGTGCGGCGACGCGCTCGCCGAGCCCCGCGGCTTCGGCCTTGGCGTCGCCGAGGCGCTTGCGTGCGCCATCGAGCGCTGCGTCGAGCTGCGCGCGCAGCTCGGCCACGCGGAGCCCGCCGAGCAGGCCCGCGCGCTCCTCGGAGAGCTTGCGCCACGCGGCCTCGGCTTCGTCGCGCTCCTTGGAGGCGCGCTCGGCGCTGCGCGTCTGCTCGCCGAGGATGCCGCGCGCTCCTTCGAGGGCTGCGCGCTGCGTGGAGAGCTGCTCGTCGATGCCAGCCCGCTTGGCGAGCTCGGCGCGGTGCGCGTCGACGCGTGTGCGTGTGCTCGCGACGAAGCCCGCCGGGTCGTTCTCGAGGCGCTCTCGCCACGCGCCGAGGCTCGAGAGCGCTTCGCTCACGGCCGCCACGCTGCGAGCCATCGTATCGCCGGAGCGAGCCAGCTCGGCGTCGCAGTCCTCGAGGGCGCGTGTCGCCTGCGCGAGCGCGTCGCGCGCGGCGCTCTCGGCGAGCTGCGCGGCTTCGTGGGCCTTGCGTGCCTCGTCGGTCGCGCTGCGAGCTGCGCGGGCGCGCTCCTCGGCCGAGAGCGCGGCCTCTTCGAGCGCGCCGAGCTCCTCGAGGCGCGCCGCGTGCTCGGCGATGCGCCGATGCGCGAAGTCTGCCCAGACCGTTCGCTCGCTCGACGTGTCGAGGCCGAGCTCGCACGCTTCGGCCTCGGCGAGCTTCGCGAGGCTCGCGAGCTTGCTGGCCTCGCCCTCGGTCTGCTCGCCGAGGCGCGTGAGCTCGCGCCCGAGGGCCTCGCTGCGCGCCGAGAGCTTCACGAGCTCGGTCTGGGTGGCGTCGCGGCGCTCGCGTGCGATGCGCAGGCTCTCGTCGGTGTGCTTCACCAGCTCGGCGAGCGGGCTCGCCTCCGCCGCGTAGGGATGCTCGGTGGCGCCGCAGAGCGCGCAGGGCTCGCCGTCGCGCAGCTCGGCGCGGTGCGCGCTGAGGTCCTGGGCGGAGCGCGCGTGGCGTGCGAGCTGTTCGGCGCGCGCGAGGTCGCCCGCGAGCGCCTCGAGATCCGCGCCGAGGGCTGCGGCGCGCATGCTGCTCGCCTCGAGCTCGCTGCGGCGTTCCACGAGCTCGCTGCGGCGCGCTGCCAGGCCGGCCTCGAGCTCTCTCAGCTGCTCGGCGAGGCCCTCGAGCCTCTTCGCGCGCTCGAGACCCGTCTGGGCGAGCTCGCGCTCCTTGCGCCGCGCTTCGCCGAAGCGCGCCTCGAGCGCCTCGGCTTCGGCACGCTTCGACGCGACTTCGCAGGCGTCGAGCGCTTGCTTGGCGGCCTGGGCCGCGCGTGTGCGTTCGGTGCGTGCCTCTTCGTGCGAGCGCGCCGCTTGCTCGAGCTCCGCGCGCTGCGAGCGCGCTCTCCGCGCCTCGAGGTGCGCGCGTGTGTAGCGCTCGAGCTCGTTCGCGACGGTGTGCCAGCGCTCGACGAGCGAGGCCTCGAGCCCGCTGGCCGCGAGCGAGGCCTCGCACTCTGCGCGCTTCTCTTCGAGCTCGGCGAGCGCGCCGAGCGAGCCCTCGATGCCGGCCTGCGTCTCGGTGACCAGCTCACTGGCTTCACGTGCCGCCTTGCTGCGCTCGTCGCGGTGCGCACCGGCTTGCGCCAGCCGAGCGTCGAGCTCGGCTGCGCGCCCGAGGCTCGGCTGCGCGTCGCCGTGCTGCTTCTCGGCGAGCTCGAGCGCCTTCGCCGCCGCGTCCGCGCGCTCCGTGGCCGCTTCGAGCGCGTGCTTCGCCACCGTGTGCTCGGCTTCGCGCGCCGTGCGATCCGCCGTGGCCTTCGCGAGCGCCGTCGACGCCGCTCCAGCCGCCTCGAGCAGCGGAGCGAGCTCGATGGCCGCGAGCACGGCGGCGAGCTCGAGCTTCACGGGCTGCTTGCGCGCGTCGTCGTCGAGCGCTTCGCCGAGCGCGGCTTCGGCGCCGGCGAGCCCCTCACGCAAGGTTCGCTCGGTGTCGTAGTAGCTCGCGGCGAGCCCGAGCTCGTTCACGAGCGCGCTGGCCTTCTCGCGCGCGCTGCGGGCCTCGGCGAGGCTCGCTTCGAGCGCCTCGCGCTGCTGCTCGCCGAGCACGCGCAGCTCGCCGAGCTTGGCCTCCACCAGCTCGAGCTCCTTCTTTGCCTCGCGGTCGGCTTCGTGTGCGGCCATCGAGATGCGCCGGTAGAGCTCGGTGCCCGTCATGCGCTCGAGCAGCTTCGCGCGCTCGTCGGCGCTGGCGCGCAAGAAGGCCGCGAAGTCGCCCTGCGCGAGCAGCGCGGAGCGGCGAAACTGCTCGAAGCCGAGGCCGAGGCGCTCCTCGATGGCGGCGAGCACCTCGGTGCGCGTACGGCCGATGCGCTCGCCGCCGTCGAGCTCGCTGAGCTCGAGGCTCTGCAGCTGCAGCTGGCCGTCGACGCGATCGCGCGCGCGCCGCACCGACCAGCGCGCGCGGTAGCGTTTGCCGCCGCGGCCCTCGAAATCGACCTCTGCGAAGCCGCTGGGCGCGCCTCTGCGCAGGATCGAGCGCACGTCGTTGGCGCCGAGGCGCTGCTTCTCGTCGTCGTCGTGTCGACCGATGGCCGGCCCACCCCGCTGATCGAGCCGAGGCGTCTGATCGAAGAGCGCGAGGCAGAGCGCGTCGAGCAGCGTGCTCTTGCCCGCGCCCGTGGGCCCGGTGATCGCGAAGAGCCCCGCGCTCGCGAGCGGCCCGGTGTCGAGGCGCACCTCGAAGGGCCCCGCGATGCTCGCGAGGTTCTCTCCCCGAATGGCGAGGATCCTCATCGGCTCGCCTCGTGCTGCGCGCGCTCGACGAGCACGTGAAAGGCCTCGACGAGCTCGGCGGGAGGCGCGGTGGCGTGCGTGCGCTCGTAACAGGCCGAGAAGACCTCGTCGGGTGTGATGTCGCTCAGCGTGCGTGCCGCTTGCGTCTCCGCGAGCGCCTGGCCCTGCCCCAGGGTGTGTTGCCCGATGCGCACGAGGCGCGCCTCCTTGCCGCGCATGGCCTCTTCGATGCGCTGCTTCGCCGTCGGCGTGGGTTTGTCGAGCAAGACCTCCACCTGCAGGTAGGGTCGCGCATCTTCGCTCGTGTCGGCCTGCCGCGCGGGCAGGGCGGCGAGCGCCGTGAGCACTTCGTCGAGCGGTGCGGCGCCGGTGTTCGGGATCGAGACGAGCTCCACGCCGCGTGGCACCTCGAGCGCGCGTGTCTCACCCAGGAGCGCGCCGCGCTCGAGCTCCACGATGCGCACCTGGTGCAGATAGCCGCGCTCGCTCATCGAGAGTGGGATCGGCGAGCCCGAGTAGCGCACGCGGTCCTGGCCGCCGACCTTCTGCGCCTTGTGCAGGTGCCCGAGCGCCACGTAGGCCACGTCGCTGGGGAAGATGTCGACCGGCAGCGCGTGCTGGTTGCCGCCGAGGATGCGTCGCTCACTGAGCTCACTCAGCGCGGTGCCCACCATGTAGCAGTGCCCGGTGGCCACGAGCGCCTGCCCGGGTGCGAGGCGCGCGCGCGCGGCGGCGAGCACCTCGGCGTAGGCGCGGCGCATGCCCTCCACGAGCGGGTCGACGCCCTCGTCTTCGACGCGCGGCAGATCGACCGGCCGCAGAAACGGCACCGCCGCGACCCAGGCCTCGACTTCGCCGCTCCGGTTGCGCAGCGGCACGAGCAGGCGCTCGGTGTCGAGCTCGCCGCTCTGCCGAGGCAGCCCGCCGACGACGTGGATGCCCAGCGCGCGCAGGAGCGGATCGGGCGCGTCGAGCCTGGCGGCGGAGTCGTGGTTGCCTCCCACGACGACGATGTCGAGCGCAGGCAGGCGCGCGCGCGTCTTCGCGAGGAAGCCGTAGAACTGCTCCTGCGCGTCGGCCGGCGGGTTGGCGCCGTCGAAGACGTCGCCTGCGACGATCAGGGCGTCGATCGCCTCGCGCTCGAGCACCTCGCCGAGCCAAGCGAGGAAACGCTCGTGCTCGTGGCGGCGAGGCAGGTCGTAGAGCGTGTGGCCCAGGTGCCAGTCGGAGGTGTGGAGCAGGCGCAGCACGAGCGCGATACGACGGCGCCGAGGCCCGCGGCGCAAGCGAAAGGCGCGCGCGGCTGGGGCGGAATATGTCCGAGCGTCGCGAGCTCTGCGGCCCGCGTGCTCGGCTCGCGCGAGCGGTCGCGGCGACGCGGCGCGCCACCGAGCTGACCAAAGCGTGACCTCGCCTCACCCCGTCGTGACGAGCCCCCTGGTAGCTCGGGGCGCATGGAATCCGTCGCAGCCAATCCGCTCGAGTTGCCCGCCGGCCACGCGCCCTCGAGCCAGGTCGAGCGCGTGCTCGCCGTGCTCGTCGTCACCGTTCCCGCGCTCGGCACCATCGCCGCCTTCACGCTCCCGATCGCGCACCGGGCGCCGCTGCGCGACGCGCTCATCTTCGCGCTGATGTACCTCGTCACGGGCTTCGGCATCACCGTCGGCTTCCACCGCCTGTTCACGCACCGCAGCTTCGAGGCTTCGCCCGCGCTGCGCGTGGCGCTCGCGATCGCTGGCTCGATGGCGCTCCAGGGCCCGGTGATCCGCTGGGTCTCCGACCACCGCCGCCACCACGCGCACTCCGACGAGCCCGGCGATCCGCACTCGCCGGTCGTCGGCGGCTTCTTCCACGCGCACGTGGGCTGGCTCTGGTCGGACCTGCGCTCGCGGCCGACGAAGTACGCGAAGGATCTGCTCGGCGACAAGACGATCCGCGCGCTCGATCGCCGCTACCTCTGGTGGATGGCCGCGAGCCTCGCCGTGCCGACGCTGCTCGGCGGCCTCGTCGGCGGCTCGCTCGAGGCTGCGGTCTCGGCCTTGCTCTGGGGCGGCTTCGCGCGCCTCTTCTTCGTGCACCACGTGACCTGGGCCATCAACTCGGTCTGCCACGTGGTCGGCCGGAGCCCCTACGCGAGCCGCGATCAGAGCCGCAACGTCGCCTGGCTCGCGCTGCCCTCGCTCGGCGAGAGCTGGCACAACAACCACCACGCCTTCCCCACCTCGAGCGCCCACGGCCTCGGCTGGTACCAGCTCGACCCGAGCGCCTGGCTCATCCGCGCCTTCGTGGCCCTCGGGCTCGCGAGCGCGCCGAAGCGCCCCACCGACAAAGCGCTCCACGAGAAGCTGAGAGGCGCGGCCGAAATCGTCTGAACCGATCTGCCCGCCTCGCACGTACTCTCTCCCCCATGAAGCTCCTCCTGCTCGCCGCCTCGCTCGCGGCCTTCTCGCTCACCGCCTGCGGCAACACCACGCCGCCCGCAGGCCCCGACACCACGCCCCCCGGCACACCCGACGTGCCGGCGACCGCCACGCCCACGCCCGAGCCCTCGCCCGAGCCCTCGCAGGCCCTCCCGCCGCCTCCCACCTGAGATGGCGAGCTCCTCCGCGCGCGTCTTCGACGAGCCGCGCGCGCGAGGCTGGCTCCGCAGCGCGCCCTTCGACCTCGTCTTCGTCGTCGGCGTGCTCGCGGTGGCGCTCGCCATGGGCGGGCTCGCCTCGGCCTCGCCCGCGCTGTTCGTCCCGATCCTGCTCGTCGACCTCTGGCTCTTCGCCTACCCGCACGTCGCTTCGACGCTCACCCGCGTGGTGCTCGATCGCGCGAGCCGGCGCGAGCACTGGGCGCTGCTACTCGTTGCACCACCCGCGATCTTGCTCTCTACCGGAGCGCTCGGCTTCTGGGGTGGGGCGATGGCGCTCAACACGCTCTACTTCGTCTGGCAGAGCTACCACTACACGCGTCAGAGCTACGGCATCGCGCGCGCCTACCGCCGCGCCTCGGGGGAGCCCGCCGAGGGGCGCGATCTCGCGACCGATTTCGTGGTCTTCGCCTTCCCGGTGTGGGGGCTCCTGCACCGAGCGCACGAGGCGCCCGCGAGCTTCTACCGCATGCCGCTCTACAGCCCGCCGGTGCCGGCGCTCGTGGTCACCTTCGCCGGCGCCGTCGCGCTGACCTCGCTCGCCGTGTGGATCGCGCTGCGTGTGCGCGCCGCGGCGCGGGGCGAGCTGGCCTCACTGCCCGGCGCGCTCTTCGTCGCCTCACACGTCTTCATCACCTGGCTGAGCTACTTCGCGCTGCGCGACATCACCGAGGGGTGGCTCTTCCTCAACGTGTGGCACAACCTCCAGTACCTGCTCTTCGTCTGGGCCGTGAACGCCAAGCAGCACGGCCAGCGTCCCGATCCCGAGCGCCCCGTGCTCGCCTGGCTGAGCCAAACCCGGCATACGCTCTGGTTCGCGCTGGGCTGCTTCGGCGCCTCGGCGATCTTCTACGGAGCGCTCGGCGCGCTGAGCCTGCCGAGCCTCGATCGAGTGCTGCCCGTGGTGCTCGTCACGCACCTCAGCGTGAACTTCCACCACTACGTGGTCGACTCGGTGATCTGGCGTCGCAAGCGCGCCTGAGCCAGGCGCGCCCGGGCTTGCTACGCTGCGATGCGTGTCGCGCAGCGCCCGCTCCCAGCTACTCGCGCTCGCCGTGCTGGCGGGCTGCGCGCGCCGCGATGGCGACGCGCAGTGCCAGCCTGCCCTGGCCTCGGCGAGCGCCAGCGCGGCCGGCAGTGCCGAGGCGCTCTCGTCGGCCTCCGCGGCGCCCACCGCCTCGGCCGCCGCATCCCCCAGCGCGGAGCCTCGCGCGCGCGGCCCACTTCCGGTGCCACGAGGCTTCAAGCGCGTGCAGCCGCTCAGCGTGGCCGAGACGGCGGCCGGCATGGTCGTCTTGCTCGCCGACGACCCGGATCCCGCGAAGGCGCGCCTGCTCCCGATCTTCATCGGTGGCACCGAGGCGCTCTCGATCCAGAACCGCCTCGAGGGAAGGCGCTTCCCGCGCCCGCTCACGCACGATCTCTACGATCGCACCCTGAGCGCGCTCGGTGGGCGCGTCGTCGAGGCGCGCGTGCTGCGCCTCGAGGGCACGACCTTCATCGGCGCGGTCTACGTCGAGCGCGAGGGCGGCGAGCTCGTCGAGATCGACGCGCGCCCCTCGGACGCGATCGCGCTCGCGATCGGCAACGACGCACCCATCCACGTCGCCGAGAAGGTGCTCGTCGCCGCCGGCGTGACGAAGGACGAGCTCGACCGCGGGCCGGTGCCCAGCGAGCGTGGCAACCCCACCTTGCTCTGAACCTCTCGTCGGAGATGCGCAGCGCTCGACTTGCCGCGACGCGCCGATTCGAGCGAGCATCCGCCCATGACGCCGACCTCTCGCTCCAGCGCGCTCGTCCTCGCCCTCCTGCTCGTCGCTTGCGCGGGCGACTCCGAGGGCAGTGGCGGCTCGGGAGGCGCGGGTGGCGCGACCTCCTCGAGCAGCACGAGCGCCGCGGGTGGCGGCGGTGCTACGGGTGGCGGAGGCGAGGGCGGAGCGTTCGAGATCCCGACCGGAGACTGCGTGACCTCGGCCGATTGCGGCGGCGCGCCGTGCCTCGAGCTCGTGCCCGGTGGCTTCGACGTCTGCGACGCCACACCCCAGGAGGTCACCGAGTGCATCGGTCCGAAGGGCGACGAAGACGAGTGCTGCGACTCGAGCGAGTGCGGGGGCGCCACCTGCTACAACTCCGACGATCTGCCGTATTGCGGGGGCGCCATGCCGACTCCGCGCAACAGCTGCATCGGCGACGAATGCAGCGCCGATGTCGACTGCGCGGGTGGCAGCAACGACGCGATCTGCGCGCCCGCCGGCGCCTTCGGTCAGCCTGGGCGCCTCTGCATCGCGGCCTACTGCCGGACCAACGCCGACTGCACGGACGAGCCGAACGGCTACTGCGCGCCGATCCTGAACCCTTGCTGCAACAGCGTTCTCGGGCTCGCCTGTGTGTACCCGAGCGGCTGCCGCCGCGACTCCGACTGCGCCAATGGGCACTGCGACCTCGACACCGCCACGGGCCGTGGCGTCTGCAAGACCGGCGGGCCGGCCTGCCCGCCCTGAGCGCCGGCGCGCGAGGCGCGCGCGATACCCCGGCGGCGCGAATCGCAGGCCGCGCGGCCGGTTGTGGCTTTACAGCTCGGTCGTCGTGGCCACGATGGGCGGGCCATGTCGCGAACGCAGCAGCAGCCGCAGGTCACGCGCAACCTCGTCGAGGAGAAGGCCTACCGCGTGCCCTTCGCGGAGGGCTCCACGCTCGCGCGGCGTGCGATCGAGAGCGCGCTCGGCCTCCAGCTCGAGGAGCTCGCGCCCGGCATGTGGACGGGCACCAAGGAGGCCGACAAACACAGCCGCCTCGAGGTCACCGTGCGCGCGCTCGCAACCGACGACGGCACGAGCGTGGAGATCCAGCTCGAGCACCGCTTCAACGCGAGGGCCATCACGCTCTTCACGCTCGGCATCACGCTCGGCTGCGTGCTGCTCATCCCGCTCATCCCGACGATCATCCTGTCGACGCGCGTGAACCGCGATCACGAGCGGCAGCGCCTCGTCGAGATGCACCGCGCGTGGACCGAGGTGGGCAACGCCATGAACGCGCCGAGCAAGTCGAGCTACCGCCTCGAGCCGCAGCGCGCCTATGCGCCGGTGCGCGTCGCCTCGGTCGAGCCTGGGGCCAGCGAGGAGCCCGAGGCCGACGCCGAGCCGGAGCGGAGCGCGGCCCTGCGCTGAGCCGAGCCCTGCGCTGAGCCGAGCCCTGCGTTGAGCCGAGCCTCGCGCTGAGCCGAGCCTCGCGCTGAGCCGAGCGGGGTCGTGTCCGGTCCTCCGGACGCTGCGCCGAGGCGGCTGTCCGGATTCCCGGACGGTCCGCCGCGGAGCGCGCGTGAATTCGCGCAGATCGGCGCTGGCACCCCGCTTGCGATGGCCTCTTTCGCCGGCGCCTCCGCCGCCTCGAAGGAGTACACCTCATGAAGCTCTCGATCCTCGCCGCCGCTCTCGTCGTCTCGCTCGCTTCTCTCGGCACGCTCGGCTGCGCGAGCGATCCGGCGCTCGACACCTCCAGCGAAGCCGTCAGCCAGGCCTCGCTCGTCGGCAGCTACCAGTTCGAGATCGGCGCCGAGCGCCGCAGCACGCTGCGCGCCGAGCTCGCGAAGAAGCTCGCCGGCGCCGAGCTCGAGGCGGCCTACGCCGAGCTCGACGCCGAGGCCGCGGCGAGCCGCCTCGTCTTCGGCGAAGACGGCGTGTTCGTGTCGCTCATCGGCGAGCGCGAGATCGCGCGTGAGGCCTACTCGGTGCGCACGGGCGAGGAGGGCGACTTCCTCGTGGGCGTGGGTGGCAAGGAGGCCCGCGTCGAGCTCGTCGACGGCGTGCTCCTGCGAATCCACGACCCCGAGAAGGGGGTGCTCGAGTTCCGCCGCGTCGAGCGCTGAGGCGAGGCAGCGCTCGCCTCGGCGCCCCAGGGCCGACGCGAGCGCTGCGCCCAGGGTCAGGCGCCCATGTCGGGGTTCGGCTGGAAGAGCGCGAGCACCGCGCCCTGCGGATCCTGCACCATGCCGATGTGGCCGATGCCGGGCACGTCGATGTCGGCCATCAGCACCTTGCCGCCGAGCTTCTCGACGCGCGCGACGCTCTTCGCGAGGTCTTCGACGACGACGTGCGTATTCCAGAAGCTCGGCGCACCGGGCGGAGGCGACTGCGCGTCGGCCACCTGGCCCTCCATGCCCTCGGCGACGCCGAAGGTGGTCATGCCCCCGAAGCTCGAGGCCTTCCAGCCGTAGACCTCGGTGTAGAAGCGCTTCGCCGCCTCGAGGTCGCTCGTGCTCAGGCTCTCCCAGCAGAACTCGCCGGGCTTCGGACGCTCCGGCACGGGGTCGGGGTCGACGCCGCAGAAGGCCATCGTCGCCGCGCCCTGGGCGTCCATGATCACGGCCATCGTTCCGACGCCGTCCATCTTCATCGAGCCCATCGGCGCCTGGCCGCCGGCGGCCTTCGCCCTGGCGACCGTGGCGTCGACGTCGGCCACCGAGACGTAGCTCATCCAGTGCGGAGGCGCGGGCACGTTCGCGGGCAGCTTCATCAGCCCGCCGCGCTGCGCGCCGCCGACCGAGATCAGCCAGTAGGTGCCACCCGGGCCCATGTCCATCGACTGGAAGGACCAGCCGAGCAGCTCACCGTAGAAGCCCTTGGCGGCCTCGACGTCGCTCGTCATCAGCTCGCGCCACACGAAGCGCCCCGGCGTCTTTTCATTGGTGCTCATACGTGTCTCCCTCTCCCTGTCGCCCTGCTCGGGCGCGCCGAGATATGACGGCCGTCATGCGAACCTGTCAACGCTCGGCGCCCGGTGCTAATCTCGTGCCGTGGCTCGGACGGAAGCGGGGCGCCCAGGCTCGAAGGCCCGACAGCGTGAGCGCTCTCACCTGGGCATCGTCGCGAGCGCCGCTCGCCTCATGCGTGAGCGTGGCCTCGCGGGCGCGAGCGTCGACGAGGTGATGAGCGCCGCGGGGCTCACGCGCGGCGGCTTCTACAACCACTTCGAGGACAAGCTCGCGATGCTCAGCGAGGGCTTCGAGCGGGCCTTCGACGAGTCGGCCGAGAACCTCTTCGCGAAGGGCCTGCCCGAGCGAGGCGAGGCCTGGCTCGAGGCGGCCACGCGCCGCTACCTGTCCGAAGGGCACCTCGACGACCCCGGCGGGGGCTGCGCGCTGCCGGCCATCTCCGGAGAGGTCGCGCGGAGCAGCCCCGAGCTGCGCAGGGCCTTCAGCGCACAGCTCGAGCGCATGCTCGAGGGCGTCGCGCTGCGTCTCGGCGGGCCCGACGCGCGCGCGCGCGCGATCGTATTCCTCGCGACCTGCATGGGAGGGCTCGCGCTCGCGCGGGTGGTGCCGGAGCGATCGACGGCGCGGGAGATCCTCGCGGCCTGCCGCGCCGCGGTCCGCAAGGTCTGAGGCCGGGCCTGCGACCTGGCGCAGCGAGCGGAACGGCGACGGGCGGCGTGCTATCGCTCATCGCTCGATGACGACGATCTTGCTCACGGGCGCCACCGACGGCATCGGTCGGCAGACGGCTTTCGACCTCGTGGAGCGCGGCGCGAAGCTCGTGATCCACGGCCGCTCGCGCGAGAAGCTCGAGCGCGTAGCGAGCGAGCTCGAGGCCCGGAGGGCGGGCTCGGTCGTGGCGAGCCTCGCGGCGGACCTCTCGCGCCTCGACGAGGTGCGTAGGCTCGCAGCCGACGCGGCGGCGATCGTGCCAGGCGTCGACGTGCTGCTCGGCAACGCGGGTGTCTTCATGAACGAGCGCGTCGTCACGTCGGACGGCTACGAGGCGAGCTTCGCGGTGAATCACCTCGCGCACCTGCTCCTCGCGCAGCTGCTCCTGCCGACGCTGCGCAGCTCGAGTGATGGGCGCGTCGTGTTCGTCGCGAGCGTCGCGCACCAGCGCGGCCGCATGGACTTCGACGACTACCACTTCGAGAAGAGCCCCTACGGCGCCTACGAGGCCTACGCGCGCGCCAAGCTCGCCAACGTGATGACGGCGGCCGAGCTCGCGCGTCGCGTCGGTGGCTCGCCAGCCGTGTTCTCGCTGCACCCCGGCGTCGTGTCGACGAAGCTCCTGAAGGACGGCTTCGGCATGCAGGGGCCCGACTCGCACGAAGAAGGCGCAGCGACGAGCGTCCACCTCGCGCTCGATCCCGGAGTACGCGCGCACTCGGGGCGCTACTTCGTGAAGAAGGCCCTCGCCGCGACGAACCCCATCGTCGACGACGCCGCGGCCACGGCGCGACTCTACGAGGACAGCTGCCGCATGTTGGGTCTCGAGCCGCTGCCTCTCCCCTGAAATGGCGAGAGCCCGCCCCCCGAGAGGGAGCGGGCTCACGGTGCACCGGCCCGAGGGCCGGAGCGAGGCGCTCGCGATCAGAGGCCCGAGCGGACCGCGCCGAGGGCGTTGAGCGCCTTGATGCGCAGGCCCTCGTTCGACTCGCTCTCGATGTACTTGAGCAGCGCGGCGGGGGCCGAGGCCTCGGGCACGAAGCCCTTGCGGCCGACGTACTCGAGGAAGGCCTGGGGCACGTCGTAGCTCGCGCCGAGCGCGGAGACGGCGATCTCGCGCGCCTCCTTGTCGTTGCTGCCGAGCAGCCCGACGAGCTCGGCGGCGGCGGCCTTGTCACCACGCTGCGCGAGCGCGGCGGTCGCCATCGCGGAGGCCTTCTTCCACTCCTTCTTCTTCGCCGTGGCGCGCAGGGCCTCGTCGACCTTCTTGCCGAGCGCGGCGTCGGTCACGTACGTCGCCTCGATCGCGGCCGAACGCGCGATGTCTTCCTGGGTCTCGGCCTCGCGCTTCTGCCACTTCTCCTCGGCGTTCTTCTTCTTCGCCGCGAGCTCCTCGGCCTTCTTCGCGCGGTCCTTGAGCGACAGCGGGCGGCGGCCCTCGATCATGCCGAGCAGGTCGGCGGCGTAGTCGTGCGTCTTGTCGCCGAGGTTCGCGAGCGCAGCCGTCTCCGGCAGCACGACGGCCGAGCCGGCGTTCTTCTCGTAGGCCTCCTTGAGCACGTCGATGCCGTCCTTGCCGCCGGCGAGGCTCAGCGCGCGCGCGTTGCCCTTCTTGTCGTCGCCGAAGTTGCGCGCGAAGAGCGCGGCGGCGCCGGCGGCCTTGCGCTCACCGAGGTACCAGGTGCAGACCTTGGCGTTGTCCTTGTCCTTGCCCGACTTGAGCACGTCCATGCAGTAGGCGACGCCGTCGTCCGAGCCGAAGCGGTTCATCAGCTTGAGCGCGTTCTGCTTGAAGCCGAGGATCTTCGCGTCGGCGGCGAGCGCGTTCTTCAGCACGGGGAGGATCTTCGCCTTGTGCGCGTCGCCGAAGCGGCCGAGCGCGGCGACGAGCTGGGCGCGGGGCTCGCCGCCCATGCCCTTGAGCGACTCGGGCGAGCCGAGCGCGAGCAGCGCGTCGAGCTGCGCGGTCGACTTCGCGTAGCCGATGCCGCCGATCGCGAGGAACTCGGCGAAGTCGGCGCCGCCGAAGTCCTTGCAGCCCACCTTGTAGAGGTGCGTGCCGTCCTTGTCCTTCTTCAGGAGGTCGCCGAAGAGCTCGAGGTACTCCTTGCCGAGCTTGCCGGCGGCGGCGTCGATCGAGGCCGCGCACTTGTCCGCACCCGCGGCGCCGTAGCACTTGTACTTGCCGTTCGTCAGCTCCTTGAGCGTGCCGTTGGCCTTGCACATGATGCCGTCGACGCCCTCGCGCACGACGTACTTCTTCTGCACGTCGTTGGCGGGCGCGGTCTGGGCGGAGGCGACCGACGACGAAGCGACGGCGGCGGTGACGACGGCGGAAGCAAGCAGGGAGGAAAGCGAGCGAGAGATCATCGGCGGACTCCGGGGAGCGAGAGGCTCCACCGCGTGGGCCCCACCAGGGGTCTGCGCTTGGAGCCGAGCGGCTGCAGGGTGAGCCGATGTACGCGGACGCGTCCAGGACCTTCCCGGCACTAGAGCGGTGTTCGCGATTTCCCCTGGAGCCTTCACCCCGGCACGCGCGTCGGGCCTCGGCTCCGCGAGCGCCTCGGGAGATGCTTCGCACGCGAAACGTTCGCCGCGCCGCGCAAGGCCTGCGTCGCGGGCTTCATGCTTCGACACGGGGCGAGAACGGGGTAAAGGAAGGGAAATTCCTGGCCTGACCCCGACGAGCCCCGCCCGGGTGCTTCGCTCGGGGTTCGTCGTCGACACCCTCCCCCACGCGAACCGAGGATCGAGCATGAGCCACGCAGCCCACTCCACCAAACCCCCGACCTCGAACGAGGCCCTGCTCGTTTGGGTGAAGAAGATGACCGAGCTCTGCAAGCCGGAGAAGGTCGTGTGGGTCGACGGCTCGCAGGAGGAGTACGACCGCCTCTGCCAGCAGATGGTCGACAGCGGCACCTTCATCCGCCTCAACCCGGAGAAGCGCCCCGACTCCTACCTCGCGCGCTCGCACCCTTCGGACGTCGCCCGCATCGAGGAGCGCACCTTCATCTGTGCGCCCACCAAGGAAGACGTCGGCCCCACGAACAACTGGGCCGCGCCCGACGAGATGCGCGCCACGCTCGAGAAGGCCTTCGACGGCTGCATGCGCGGCCGCACGATGTACGTGATCCCCTTCAGCATGGGCCCGCTCGGCTCGCCCATCGCGAAGATCGGCGTGCAGGTCACCGACAGCGCCTACGTCGTCGTCAACATGCGCATCATGACGCGCATGGGCGCGAAGGTGCTCGACGTGCTCGGCAACGGGTCGTTCATCCCGTGCATGCACTCGGTCGGCGCGCCGCTCGCCCCGGGCGAGAAAGACGTGCCCTGGCCCTGCGAGCCCGACATCCAGAAGAAGTACATCGCGCACTTCCCGGATACGCGCGAGATCTGGAGCTACGGCTCGGGCTACGGCGGCAACGCGCTGCTCGGCAAGAAGTGCCTCGCGCTGCGCATCGCTTCGGTGATCGCGCGCAACGAGGGCTGGCTCGCGGAGCACATGCTCATCGCGGGCATCGAGTCGCCCGAAGGGGAGAAGACCTACATCGCGGCGGCCTTCCCGAGCGCCTGCGGGAAGACCAACCTCGCGATGCTCGTGCCGCCGAAGGGCTTCGAGGGCTGGAAGGTCACGACGGTCGGCGACGACATCGCGTGGATCAAGAAGAGCCCCGAAGGCAACCTGCGCGCGATCAACCCCGAGGCCGGTTTCTTCGGCGTCGCGCCGGGCACGAACATGGAGTCGAACCCGAACGCCATGCTCACGGTGGCGCGCAACACGATCTTCACCAACGTCGCGCTCACCGACGACGGCGACGTGTGGTGGGAGGGCATGACCAAACACCCGCCCGCGCACCTCATCGATTGGCAGGGCAACGACTGGACGCCCGAGAGCGGCAGGCCGGCCGCTCACCCGAACTCGCGCTTCACCGCCCCGGCGGCGCAGTGCCCGTCGATCGACCCCGACTGGGAGAACCCCGCGGGCGTGCCCGTCGGTGCCTTCGTCTTCGGTGGTCGCCAGAGCAAGGACACGCCGCTCTGCTTCCAGGCCTTCAACTGGAGCCACGGCGTCTACCTCGCGGCCACGATGGGCTCCGAGGCGACGGCCGCGGCGATCGGCCAGGCGGCGACGCGCCGCGACCCGATGGCGATGCTGCCCTTCTGTGGCTACAACATGGCCGACTACTTCACGCACTGGCTCAACGTCGGTCGGCGCGTGTTCAACCCGCCGCGGATCTTCCGCGTGAACTGGTTCCGCAAGGGCGACGACGGCAAGTTCCTCTGGCCGGGCTTCGGTCAGAACATGCGCGTGCTGAAGTGGATCGTCGATCGCGTGCACGGCCGCGCCGCGCCCGTCGAGAGCCCGATCGGCTGGATGCCCCGCCACGAGGACATCGACTGGACGGGGCTCGATTACCCGGCCGACGACTTCTACAACCTCATGGCGGTGGGTCGCGTCGCCGGGCAGCACGAGGCGCACCAGCACGAGGAGCTCTTCGACCGCTTCTTCGATCGGCTGCCGAAGGAGTTCATCTTCGAGCGCGAGCTGCTCCGCTCGCGTCTCTGGCGCTCTCCCGATCGCTGGGAGCTCGCGCACGAGTGAGCGGCGCTCCGATCTGATTGGAGCACCGACGAATCGAAGGGCGGCCCTCTCGGGTCGCCCTTCGGCGCTCCATGACGGTGGCGCGACGGTGGCGCTCGCGCGATGCTCAGTCCCTCGGCGCGGATCGGGCCGGCAGCTCGCGCGACACGAAGTCGCTGACGCTCTCGTGGGCACGAGCGGCGGGCGCGTTCGAAGGCGAGAGCAGCGAGATGCGCCAGGCGACGAAGTCGCTCGAGAGCAGCTGCGCGGCTTCGGGTGGTGCGCCCCGCGGGAGCTCGTCGAGCGGCGCCGGTACCAGGAGCAGCTCGGCCTCGCGCGCGCCCGCCTCGAACGCGAGCTGCGCCGCGCGGCCGAAGGTCTCGAGGGGGAGGCGACCGTCGACGAGCAGCGAGAGATCCACGCCGCTGCCTTCGCCGCCGGGCGTCGGTGTGGCGAGCGCCTCGCGCAGCGCGGCGAGGATCGTGGCGCGGCCCTCGGCGCCGTCGAGCAGCCCGACGCGCCCGAGGCCTCGGCCGCGCAGCGCGATGGCCTCGCGGGAGATCTGCAGCGCGACCGCCGGCACGGGCGCCGAGAGCATGTGGCCCGGTGGCGCGACCGGCGGGGAGAGCTTCGCGAAGAGCGAGAGCTGCTCGGAGAGGGCTGCCACGGCGGCTCCGCGCCTCTCGGCGAAGTCGCGCTGCACGTAGGCGTCGGTGCCGGCGAGCAGCGCGAGGCCGCTGAGCGCGATGCCGAGCGCAGGGAGCGTGTGGGGCGTCGTCGCGAGCGCGCGCGTCGCCGAGGCGGCGCCCAGCCGAACGAGCGCGGCGATCGCGGCGATCGCCGCGACGGGTGAGAGCTGCAGCAGCCAGCTGCGCGCGCTGCTCGCCCGCACGAGCACCGCGATGCGCGCCTCGCGGGCGAGCCCTTCCGCGAAGGCCGAGGCCTCGCTCGCGTCGAGGTAAGCGAGCACGATGCCGAGCGCGGCGAGCAGGGCGACGAGCGCGGCGAGGAGCGCGAAGGCCGCCGCGGTGGGCGGTCGGGCGGGCGAAGCGCCGCGAGCGATCGGAGCTGCGAGCAGGGTGGTGAGCGCCAGCGCGAGGCCCAGCGAGAGGCCGAGACCCAGGAAGCGCGTGACGGTGACCTCGTAGTAGCCGACGTGCAGGATCTGGAACGCGGCCTCCGCGCCGAGGCCGCGTGTGGCCTCGGCGACGCGACGCCAACCCGAGAGGGTCGGCAGGAGCGCGAAGGCGATCGGCGCGAGCACCAGCGCGAGCGCGAGCGGGCCTCGGTTCGGTCGCTGCGCGATGCCGGCGGCGACGCGCGGCAAGAGCGCGAGCGCGACGAGGGCCGAGGCGACGAGCACCCAGCTGCCTAGCCCGATGCTGTGCATCCACAGCCAGGGATCGCGCCCGATCGAGCCCGGGTAGCCGAGCGCGAAGAGCGCGACGAGCCCGACCAAGAAGGCCGCGGCAGCTCGCAGGCGCGGCGTAGGCCCGGGCGCAGTCGCGGGCGAGCCGTTCCGAGGCGAGACGGCGCTCGGGGGCGCGGTGGCCCCGGCGCCGTCGGCGCTGCGTGCCGCCGCGGGCGCGCCATCGAAGGCGGCGTCGCCGGCTTCGACGAGGGCCTCGAGCGAGGCGTGGCGATGCCCGGGCTCCTTGGCGAGCATGCGCGAGACGAGCGCGTCGATCTCGGCGCCGCAGTCGACGCCGAGCGAGGCGAGCGAGGGTGGCGCGTGGTGCAGGTGCGCCTCGCAGAGCTCGGGGTAGCGTGTGCCCTCGAAGGGCGGCCTGCCCGCGAGCAGCTCGAAGAGCACGCAGCCGAGCGCGTATTGGTCGGTCGCTTCGGTGGGCGCCGTGCCCCACCACTGCTCCGGCGCCATGTAGCGTGGGGTGCCGAGCGGCGCTCCGGTGGCGGTGAGCTTCGCGAGCGCCACCGCGTCGTCGGCGCTCTCGGGCTCGAGCTTCGCGAGCCCGAAGTCGATGAGCACCGGCTGCGGCCCCTCGCGCTCGCGAGCCACGAGCAGCACGTTCTCCGGCTTGAGATCGCGGTGCACGACGCCCGCTTCGTGCGCCGAGGCGAGCCCGAGCGCGAGCTCGCGCGCGAGCTGCCACGCCTCGTCCTTCGGGAGGCGGCCGCGCTCCTCGAGCTCTGCGCGCAGGCTCCGGCCTCCGAGCGCGGGCATCACGAAGTACGGGCGGCCGTCGCTCAGCCGCCCGCTGTCGACGACGCGGCCGATCGCGCGGTGCGCGACGCGCCCGAGCGCCGCGCGCTCGCGCTCGAAACGCTCGAGCTGCGTCGCATCGTCGGCGAGCCCGGCGCGCAGCGTCTTCAGCGCGAGCGCCTCGCCGCGCGCAGGGTGGCGCGCCGCGTGGACCACCCCCATGCCTCCCGCGCCGAGCAGCTCCCCGAGCTCGTAGTCGTCGACCACGACGCCCGGAGCGAGGAGCGGATCGCCGCGGTCCGGAGGCACTCGTCAGCTCCGCGTGCGCGTGAGCCCGTGCGCACGGATGAGCTCGTTGAGGTGCGAGCGTGAGAGCTCGAGCCGGCGCGAGGCTTCGCTCACGTTCCATTCGCAGGCCGAGAGCGTCTCTTCCAGCAGTCGTCGCTGGAAGCGGCGCGTGGCCTCCTGGTAACCCGCAGCGCCGGCCGACTCCTCGCTCGAGGTGGATGCACGCCCGGGGAAGAGGTGCTCGGGCTCGATGCGAGGGGCCTTCTCCGCGAGCGCGCGCGCCCAGCCTCGCGCGAGCGCGTTCTCGAGCTGACGCACGTTGCCCGGCCATTCGGAGGCCTCGAGCGCGCGCAGCGCCTCGCGGCTCGGCGTGAGGCGATCCTCGGCGCGCTCGCCCATGCGCGCGAGCAGGGCCGAGGCGATGGGTGCGACGTCTTCGGGGCGCTCGCGCAGCGGCGGAACGACGATCTCGAGCACCGCGAGCCGGTAGTAGAGGTCTTCGCGGAAGCGCCGCTCCACGACCGCGCGCTCGAGGTCGACGTGCGTGGCGGCGACGAGGCGCACGTCGGCGCGCACCGCTGAGTTCCCGCCGAGCCTGTGGTAGCTCTTGCTCTGTAGGACCTGCAACAGCTTCGCCTGCGCGAGCGGCGACAGCTCGCCGATCTCGTCGAGGAAGAGCGTGCCCCCCTCGGCGGCCTCGATCTTGCCGATCGTGCGGGCCGTCGCGGTGGAGTGGGCGCCCCTCTCTGCGCCGAAGAGCTCGCTCTCGAAGAGCGCGTCGGGCAGAGAGGCCACGTTGAGCTCCACGAAGGGGCCGCGTGCGCGTGGCGAGGCCTCGTGCAGCGCGCGCGCGAGCGCCGTCTTGCCGGTGCCAGTCTCGCCGCGCAGCAGCACCGTGACGGGCACCGGCGCGGCGACCGCGATCTGCTCGAGCAGCGCGGCCATCGCGCGACTGCGCCCGGCGAGCGAGACGAGCCCGAGCTTGGCGCGCAGGGCGGCGGTCGGATCCTCGGCTGAGCGCTGCTCGGCCTCGGCGATCAGGCGCTCGGCCTGGGGCACCAGCGAGCGCGCGGCGAGCTCGACGAGCTCGCGGTCCTCGGTGGGGAAGGGCCCGGGCTCGGCGCGACCCTCGAGGTAGAGCACGCCGGTCGAGCCGCCGAGACCGAGCGAGCTCTGCAAGACGAGCGGCACGCAGAGCACGGCGCGCAGGCGCCCGGCCTGCACGCTGCGCTGAGCGGCGTAGCGCTCGTCGTCGACCGCGTTCGCGGTGCTGACCGTCGCGCCGCGGAGCAGCGCGTCGCGCACGATGCCGCGTGAGAGGCGCGCCCTGAGCGGGGCGACCTCGTCGTCGCCGAGGCCTCGCCACACCGAGACGAGCGGGCCCTGACCCTCGGCGCCGTAGAGCTCGAGGTAGCCGTGCTCCGCGCGCGTCACCTCGACGACGAGCGCCAACACCTCGCGCGCGTAGCTCGCGGCGTCGGCCGCGCCGCCGAGCTCGAGCAGGCGCTTGTAGAGATCACGCTCACGCTCCGCGCGCGAGGGTGCGTCGTTCGCGCGGCCTGTGCTCGCTCGGCTCACTGCACCCGATTAGACCACACCAGCCGCGCATCCGTGGGTGAGCGCGCGCTCGTGGCGCGCAGCTCAAGCCGTACGCAATACGACGCTACCGAGCTCCATGCGCAGCACGATCGGCCCGACGACGAACTCGAAGGTCGAGCCGTTGCGTGCGCGCACGTAGGCCGAGAGCGGCTCGTGCACGTTGCCCCCGAGGACGAGCAAGACCGGTGACTGCGCGACGCGCGCCCTCTCGAGGTAGGTCTCGAGGGTCTCCACCGTCGCGATCTCTTCCGTGTTCGTCGCCATCTGCCACCTCCCAGCTTGCGAGAGCTAACACGCAAAGCGCGGTCGAGGCACCCCTACGGGCTCCCGCCCTGCGCGCCCTGCGCGCCCCTCGCCCGGCTCCGTGCGCGGCGGCGCGCGCGGCGCGCTCCGGCGCGCGCGCTCCTGCTCCGCGCTTCGGCGAGCGAGGCCTCGATCTCGTAGATGGTGCACGTCGGCCCGTGGAGGCCGCGGATCTGCTCCAGCGCGCGCATGCCGGGCAAGGGCTCCATGAAGCGCCCGGGGTCGGCGACGACCACACGCTTGCCCCGCCCGGCCTCGTCGCGCAGCCACGCGCCGACCTCGGAGGGGCGCGCGTCCTCGTAGAAGACGTCGGCGGCGAGCACGAGCTCGAAGCCCTCGAGCTCGAGCGGCGCCTCGAGCGGATCGCCGAGCCGAGCGTCGATCGAGAGGCCGAGCGCCTCGGCGTTGCGTGCCAGCGACTCGACCGCGCGTGGGTCGCGATCGACCCCGGCCACGTGCGCCGCGCCGGCGAGCTTCGCGGCGAGCGCGACGATGCCGCAGCCCGTGCCGAAGTCGAGCACACGCCGGGCCCGCACGATCTCGGGTCGATCGAGCAGGTAGCGCGCGAGCGCCTCGCCCGCGGGCCACGCGCTGGCGAAGTAGGTCGGGTAGCCGTCGCCCTCGCGCGCGAGCAAGTCGGCGTGCACCGAGAGCTCGATCTCGGGCACGAGGAGCGAGGCGTAGCGCGCGTGGGCGCTCATGGTTGCGCCGCGAAGCATAGCGCCGGCCCGGGAGGGCCCGGAAGGGGCGCTCGCTGGTGCGCCGAACTGTCCGAGCGTTCAGCCGTCGCGGCGACGCGCGATGAGTAGGCCCTCGCGGAGCGGCACCCCGGCGGCGTCGAACTCCGGATCGGCGGCGAGCGCGCGGCTCAGCGTGTCGACGGCCTCGCGGGCCGGGTGGGCCTCGTCGTCGATCCACCAGCCGGAGGTGCCGAGCACGTTGTCGGCGACGAAGAGCGCACCCGGTGCGAGCAAAGGGCGCAGGCGCTCCCAGTAGGCCGGGTACTCGCGTTTGTCGGCGTCGATGAAGGCGAAGTCGACCGAGCCGGGCCCATGCTCGCGGGAGAGGGCGTCGAGCACGTCGAGCCCGGCGCCGCGCCGCACCTCGACGCGCTCGGCGAGCCCCGCGCGGTCGAGCTCGGCCTCGGCGAAGTCGGCGTGGTGCTCGTCGTACTCGATGGTGACGAGCCTTCCAGGCGCGAAGCCGCGCGCGATCCAGATCGCCGAGTAGCCGCCGAGCGTGCCGACCTCGATGGCGAGGCGACGCTTCGTGGTCGAAGCGAGCAGCGAGAGCAGGCTGCCCACGTCGCCGCTCACCGCGATATCCGGCAGCCCGGCGGCGAGCGCGCGTTCGCGCAGGCCCTCGAGCGAGCCGCTCTCTCGACCGAAGGTGCGGCGCAGGTAGTCGCTCGTGTAGGCCCAGCGCTCGGGGGTCATCGCCATGCTCATGCTCCGATCGGGAAACCACAGAAGGACCGCAGACGATCGGCGTCGTCCGTGCGACCGCCACGTGCGTCGCGCAGCACCAAACGCTCGCGGCGCGGCTCGCCCTCGGCCTCGCGGCGCAGGGTCCACACCGAGAAGAGCGGCGCCTCACCCTCGCGTGCGATGCCCTCGGTGGTGGCCACGAGCGCGAGCCCGAGCTCGGCGGCGGCCCGCTGGACGCGCGGCTCGGCGCGCGCGTCGCCGCACATCACGAAGCTCCCGGCTTCGGCGAGCTGCGCCCGCGCAGCGTCGAGGTAGGCCTCCACGCCCCCGCGGTACTCGATGCGTGCGTAGGCGCGCTGTTCGTCGTCGGCGTCGACGGCGCTGCCCGGAGGGAAGTAGGGCGGCGTGCCGGTCACGAGCTCGAAGCCGCCGCCGAGGCGCAGCTGGATCGCGGGGTCGCGCAGATCGCCGTGGTGGATGGACACCCGCGCGCCGAGCCCGTTGCGCTCCACGTTGCGCCTGCAGAGCTCGAAGCTCATCGCCTGCGCCTCGACGCCCACGAGGCTCGCCTCGGGCAGCTTCCACGCCAGCGTGAGCAGCACCGAGCCGAGGCCGCAGCCGAGATCCAGGATGCGCCTCGCCGCAGGCGCCGCGTGGGCCGCGACGAAGGCCGTCGCGACGTCGTCGGAGCTGAAGCGGTGCCCCTTCGCGCGCTGGTAGACGCGCAGGCCGCCGGTGAGCAGGTCGTCGGTGAGCGGGCCGAGCTCGGGATCGAAGACGGAGGGGCGAGGGGGCATGCGTGGATCGAGGTCGGGCGGGGCTCAGCGCCTCACTGCGGCACGACGACCGTGTCGCAGCCGAAGACGACCTTCACCTCGCCGGCGGGGTCGGCCTGCAGCGTCGCGCAGGTGTTCGGGCACACGTAGATGCGCGTCGGCGCAGCGGGATCGTCGTAGTACCAACCACCCTCGGCGCCGCAGTCGGTGAGCCCACCCGGCACGTTGTAGAGCTGCACCGGCTCGCCGCCACCCCCTGGCAGGTAGGTCACGTTGACCATCGCGGGGTTCAAGGCCTCGCCCTCGGGCGGCGCGGGGATCGAGTACTCGCAGGAGAGCTGGCTCGACACGATCACGCCCTCGGCCATGTCGTCGAAGATGGGGCCGAACTCCTGCGCGCAGAGATCGCCGATCACGCCGCCCGTCTGCTGCGAGAGCTGCTTGTAGATGGCCCCCTCTTCCTCGCCGTAGGACATGCAGAAGGGGCCGTCCTGGTAGCAGCACACGTTGGTCGTGGGGCAGGTGCCGAAGCCGAGCCCGCAGGAGAAACCTCCGGCCGAGGCGACGATCGAGTCGAACTGGAAGCCCTGGAACTGAGGGTCGAGCGCGAGAAGCTGGCTCGTGAAGCTCGCCGCGCTCATGTTCGATTCGTCGTCGCTCACCACGAGCAAGGTCTTCGTCGCCTGCGGGCGCAGCATGTCGGCGTACTGCGGGTAGGCGCCGAGGATGCGCTCGAGCGCGTCGGTGCTCGCCACGACCTGGTTCACGTGCCGATAGACGGGCTCGTTCGTATCGGCGCCCGCACACTGCCCGCTGCCGAGCGGCGCCGGGATGCAGACGCTCGTGTCGGCGATGAGCACGACCCTCAGATCGATGCCAGCGCTGGTGATCGTCGTCGCGAAGCCGTTGAGCGCGTCCTGCACCCAGGCGGCCTCCTCGCTCATGCTGCCCGAGGTGTCGACCGCGATGAGGATGTCGGCCGGCGCCTTGTGCGGCAGCGCGGTGTCCTCTGCGGTCGCGCAGCTGTCGAAGCCGCCCACGCCGCTCGTGCTCGAGAAGCCACCGCCTTGGCCCGCGGCGCCCGTGCCGAGCGAGCCCGTCGAGCCAGGCCCGCTCGCGCCCGCGCCGTCTTCGCCAGCGGTGCCCGCCGAGCAGGCCAGCGCGATGGTCGCGATGGCGGTGGCCGAGCCGAGGAGCGCGAGTGTGGAGTGGGTCGTGTGCATCGGGGCTCTCCGTGGGCGAGGCGCGCGTGGTGTGGCGCCCACGCCGCATGCGCCTGACCAGACGACCCTACACCCGTCGGGCGTTCGCATGGACCCACGGCGCGCCGAGCCCGCGCCGCCGGTGGCCGGCCAGCCCTCGCCAGGGCGCCGGGTGATGGACGCGCCCTTCGTTCTGGGGCAAACCCTCGCTCGATGCTCGACCCCAGACTCGTAGCCGAGAAGATCGACGACGTACGCGCCGCGCTCGTGCGCAGGAGCCCGTCGTGGGCCGACAAGCTCGAGCCCGTGGCCGAGCTCGTGGCTCGTCGTCGCGCCGCGATCGGCGAGATGGAGGCGAAGCAGGCTCGCCGGAACCAGGCCAACCAGGCCATGGCGCAGGCCGACAAGAAGTCGCCGGAGTTCGCCGAGCGGCGCGACGAGCTCAAGCTCCTCTCGGGTGAGGTCAAGGCGCTCGAGAAGCTGGTCGCCGACGTGGAGGCCGAGCTCGAAGCGCGTCTCGCGGGCCTGCCCAACATGCCCGACGTCTCGGTGCCCGACGGCGGCGACGCCGACGCGAACCAGGTCGTGAAGGTCTGGGGCGAGAAGAAGGACTACGGCTTCGAGCCCAAGCCCCACTGGGAGATCGGCGAGGCGCTCGGCATCCTCGACTTCGAGCGTGGCGCGAAGCTCAGCGGTCCGCGCTTCACGGTGCTCTACGCGGGCGCGGCGCGCCTCGAGCGCGCGCTCATCAGCTTCATGCTCGATCTGCACACGCGCGAGCACGGCTACGAGGAGGTCTGGCCCCCCCTGCTCGTGAAGAACACCGCGCTCTACGGCACCGGCCAGCTGCCGAAGTTCGAGGAAGACCTCTTCAAGATCGCCAAGAACGACGAGGAGCGCGCCTTCGACCTCTACCTCATCCCCACGGCCGAGGTGCCGGTCACGAACCTGCACGCACAGGAGATCCTCGAGATCGCAGAGCTCCCGATCGCCTACGCGGCCTACACGCCGTGCTTCCGCGCCGAGGCGGGCAGCGCCGGGCGCGACGTGCGTGGGCTCATCCGCCAGCACCAGTTCGACAAGGTGGAGCTCGTGCGCTTCTGCGCGCCCGAGGACAGCCCCGCCCAGCACGAGGCGCTCACGACGCACGCCGAGCGTGTGCTCGAGAAGCTCGGCCTGCACTACCGGCGCATGCTGCTCTGCGCCGGCGACATGGGCGCCGCCTCCACGAAGACCTACGACCTCGAGGTGTGGCTGCCCGGGCAGGGCGCCTACCGCGAGATCTCGAGCTGCTCGAACTTCGGTGACTACCAGGCCCGCCGCGCGCAGATCCGCTACCGCGCCGAGCCCAAGGCCAAGCCCCGGCTGCTCCACACGCTCAACGGCTCCGGCCTCGCCGTCGGTCGCACGCTCGTCGCGATCCTCGAGCAGTACCAGCAGGCCGACGGCTCGGTCGTCGTGCCCGAGGCGCTGCGGCCCTACGTCGGCGAAGAAGTGATCACCAAGCGGGGGCGCGCTTGACCGACGTCGAAGAGCTCGACCTCTCCGAGCCGCTCGAGGCGCTGATCAGCTGCATCGTCGACGATCTGCCCCGCCACGGCGGCGCGCTCGTGCGGCTGCTCGCGCACGCCCCCGGCGCTTGGGTCGGCTTCGACGAGATCGTGCGCGGCGACCTCACGCTCGGCTCGCTCCTGCGCGACGCCACGGTGCCCTACGGCGTCTCGCTGCTCGCTTCGTGGCTCGCGGCGCCTTCACCGAGCGGCGCCGCGCGCGTCGTGGTCACGGTGTATTCGCCGGAGTGGAACGGCATCGCCGGCACGATCCTCTTCGACCGCGACGCGCTGGTCGCAGCTCAAAACTGAGCTCGCCGCTTCGAGCTGCCGTGTGACGCGGCGAGTCAGGGCCGCCGCGCGGCGCTGAACGGGCGTGCGCACCTCGAGGTCGTCGAGCTGCTCGAAGGTCGCCGTGGGCGTGGGTTCCGGTATCCTCGCGGCATGAAGCTCCGTCACGCCCTGCTCTCGCTCGCGCTCGTTTCGGCCGTCGCCTGCGCCGACGGGACCGATATCGAAGGTGGCGGAGGCGGCGACGAAGGCGTCGGCGCCCAGGGCTCGGGCGGCGACGCCAGCACGACGACGAGCACGACGAGCACCACGACGACGAGCACGAGCAGCGGCGGCGAAGGTGGCGAGGGCGGCGCCGGCGAGGGTGGTGCGGGCGAAGGCGGCGCGGGCGCGGGCGGCTCGAGCGGCAGTGGCGGCTCGAGCTGCGACTACACGTCGCCGAACACGAAGAGCAACCCGCAGAACCTCGGCAAGGTCAAAGGTGAGGGCGGAGGCACGCCCATCGTGCACACCGGCACGACCTCGAAGTGGGTCGCCGTCCTCGTGGAGGAGACCTCGAGCAGCATCTTCGAGGACGACCTCGGCTACCGCGCCACGCTCCAGTCCCCAGCCGGCATGGACTACGACCTCTACGTCCACCTCGGCCCGCAGGACGGCAACATCGACTGCTTCGTCACGCCGACCAAGGGCACGGGCACGCCGGAGACCGTCGAGCATGGTTGGGACGACAACCAAGGCATCGGCGGCGAAGACGACAGCGCCTGGCTCTGCATCGAGGTGCGCTACGTGTCGGGCGACATGTGCACCGACCCGTGGACGCTCACCGTGATCGGCACCGGCTGAGGCTCGAGCGCAGCCCCGGCGCCCGCGCCGAACTCAGCACTCGATGACGTTCACCGCGAGGCCGCCGCGCGCGGTCTCCTTGTACTTCGCGCTCATGTCGGCGCCCGTCTGGCGCATCGTCGCGATGACCTTGTCGAGCGACACGGAATGTTTGCCGTCGCCCGAGAGCGCGAGGCGCGCGGCGTTGATGGCCTTCACCGCGCCCATCGCGTTGCGCTCGATGCACGGCACCTGCACGAGCCCGCCGATCGGATCGCAGGTGAGCCCGAGGTTGTGCTCCATGCCGATCTCCGCCGCGTTCTCCACTTGCTCGGGTGTGCCTCCCATGACCTCGGCGAGCCCGGCCGCGGCCATGGAGCACGCGACGCCGACCTCGCCCTGGCAGCCGACCTCGGCGCCGCTGATCGACGCGTTCTGCTTGTAGAGGAAGGCCATCGCGCCGGCGGTGAGAAGGAAGCGCACGGTGCCTTCGTCGTCGGCGTTGGGCACGAAGCGCCGGTAGTAGGAGAGCACCGCCGGGATCACGCCCGCGGCGCCGTTGGTGGGGGCGGTGACGACGCGTCCGCCCGCTGCGTTCTCCTCGTTCACGGCGAGCGCGTAGAGGTTCACCCAGTCGATCGTCGAGAGCGGGTCGGCGCCGCGCGCTTCGCTCTTCAGCCTGCGGTGCAGCGCGGCCGCGCGCCGCCTCACCTTGAGCCCACCCGGCAAGATGCCCTCGCGCTCGCAGCCGCGTCGCACGCTCGCCTCCATCGTGCGCCAGATGTGCACGAGGCCGTCGTGCACCTCGGCCTCGCTGCGCCGCGCGCGCTCGTTCTCGAAGACGAGCGTGCTGATCGAGAGGCCGGCTTCGTGGCAGCGCCGCAAGAGCTCGGCGCCGGTGCGGAAGGGGTGAGGCACCTCGGCCGCCTGGGCGCCGCCCGCGCCCTCCGGCTGGCCGTCGGCCCCCACCACGAAACCTCCGCCCACCGAGTAGTAGACGCGCTCCTCGAGCGTCGCTCCACCGGCGTCGAGCGCGACGAAGCGCATGCCGTTCGGGTGGAGCGGGAGCTTCTCGCGGCGGTGGAAGACGAGCCCCTCGTCCTTGCGCAACGCCGACGTGTGCCGGCCGAGCAGCCGGAGCTCGCCGCTCGCGCGCACGGCGGCGACGCGCCCCTCGATGCCGTCGATCGCCACCGTCTCCGGGTCTTCCCCCTCGAGGCCGAGGATCACCGCGACGTCGCTGCCGTGGCCCTTGCCGGTGAAGCCGAGGCTCCCGTAGAGGCCGACACGCACGGCGGCGACCGAGCCGAGCTTGCCTTCGGCATCGAGGCGCTCGGCGAAGCGCTTCGCCGCGCGCATCGGGCCCACGGTGTGCGAGCTCGAGGGGCCGATCCCGATCTTGAAGATGTCGAAGACGCTCAGCATCGCTTCTTGCGCGGCGCGCGCCGCCGACAGGGCTGGTTCATTGGAAGAAGAAGTTCGCGAGCAGCATCTTGTCGCGCCACATCTCGACGATGACGCCCGAGCCGATCTCGAGGCTGTGGCGATCGACGCGCACCGCGCCGGCGCGCTTGGTGGAGAGCTCGCTCCTCGTGAGCGTGCCCGCGACGACGAGCTGGTCGCCGATCGCCGGCGCCGGGTTCGAGGGCAGCTCGAGCATCGAGACGCGCACGGTGATCTCCTCACGCAGCGGGCCGCGCTTGCAGTCCTCCGCGTAGCGGACCTCTCCCCCCGGCTCCACCTTCTCGACGCGGTCGGTCTTCGTGCAGCCGAGCGGCGCGTCGGCGCGCTCCACGACGCCGTACAGCTCGATCACGGCCGGGCCGGACTTGGGCGCTTCGATCGAGCGCACGTGGAGCGGCGCACCGAAGGCGCTGCGGTCGAGCGCCACCTGCGCGCCCGTCGGAGGCGTGGGCGCACCCTCGAGCTTGCGCAAGAGCTCCGGCTGCGTGCCCGGCAGACGCCGCTCGAGGTCGCGCGCCCTCTGCTCGGCCGAGGTGATGGCCTCGAGGCGCTCTTTCGTGATCGCCGGGCGCACGAAGCGCGCGAGCTGTGCGGCTTGGTCTTGCCAGGCGAGCTCGTGGCGCGAGCGGCAGTGGAGGTCGAGCTCGATCGAGGTCTCGAGCGCGGGCCTCAGCGAGGCGGCGTCGCTGCTGCGCTGCTCCTGGGCGCGCCAGAGGTAGCCGAGCCCGGCGTCCTCGAAGGCGCGCCAGACCATGAGCTCCGCGTGGTAGAGCGCGCCGACCGGATCAGGCTCGCCGCGACGCAGCTCGCTGCGCAGCGCGACCACGCGCCCGATGCGCTCGTGCACGCTCTTCATGGGCGCCATGCCGAGCGCGTCGATGGCCAAGCGGCTCGAGAGGTCGGCGCGTCGCGCCAAGACGCCATTGAATTCGCTCTCGCAGGCGCTGCGCACGGCGCGCTGGCTCGCCGCGTAGGCGAGCACCTCGAACACGACGTGGCGCTGCTCGTCGGCGGTGGGCAGCTCGCTCCAGCCCGGGATCCACTCGGGGTCGGGGTTCTCGATCAAGGCGCGAGGGTTGGGCTCGCCGAGCCTGCTCGGGTCGAAGCCGGCGCGTCGCGCGAAGGCGTCGGCGCAAGCGGCGAGGTACACGCTGCAGTGCTCGTGCACGTCGTGCTCGTTCCAGCGTGCGTAGGCCGACTCGAGCTGCCCGGCGAGCTGCTCCTTCGGTGGACCGAGCGGCTCCGGCGGGGGCGCCGGCGCGCCGGCGCAGGACGCCGCGCCGAGCGCCACGAGCGCCACCAGGGCGAGACGAGGAGGCGCGCCGCTCCGCTCAGCCACGCGATCCACCGTCGCCCTGGAAGCGGTCGAGCGCGCGGCGGTCTCGTTTGGTCGGGCGGCCGCGAAGCAGAGGCCCGGACTCGCGCGCCGCGCGCTGCTGCTCGATCTGCTCGAGGCGCCGCTTCCGACCCGCCTCGGTCTCACGGTAGAGGCGCTGGGCGTCGGCGCCGGAGCCGCGCTTGTCGGAGAGCTCGACGACCTCGATCTCCCAGTCGAGCCCGGCCTTGTGGAGGTCGATGCGCTCGCCGATGGCCACGCTGTGGCCCGTCTTGAGGCGAGCGCCTGCGTTCTTCACGTGGCCGGCGTGGATCGCCTCCGCGGCCTGGCTTCGCGTCTTGTAGAAGCGCGCCGCCCAGAGCCACTTGTCGAGGCGCACGCGGAGCCGTGCGGGAGCGTCGGGGTTGGTCACGGAGAGGGAGATCCTAGCCGATCGCCGCGCGCGCCGCCGGCCAGGCGGGCGGTGCCGAGCCGAGGGCGCGCCCGCCGGTGCCCCCCCCCGCATTGCGGGTCTGGCCGCAGCGTGGCAGCTTGCCCGCTACATGCGAGCGCCGCCTGCACGCTTCTCCCTCCGCCGTTCCACGCTGCTGCGCAGCCTCCTCGTGTCCGGCGGCGGCGTCTGGCTGCTCGGCGCCCTCGCCTGCACCACGCCCACCACGAGCGCCGAGTCGCTCGCGACCTCGGCGCGCAGCGAGGCCTCTGCCGAGGTCGTGCGAGCGCCAGAGCCGCGCGACGATCTGCCGGAGTCGGAGCGCGATCCCCGCGAAGAGGCCCTCGCGGAGCTGACCGACATCCTGCTCAGCCAGAAGCACCTGCTCGGCGTGGGCCTCGACGACGCCCGCTCGAAGAAGGCCTTCGAGGCCTTCGTCGACCGCATCGACGGCGCGAAGCTGCTCCTCTTGAAGAGCCAGGTCGACACCCTCGGCCTCTACGCAGAGCGCATGGACGACCAGCTCGAGCGCCGCGATCTCGTGCTCGGGCGCAAGGCCGCGAAGCTCGTCGCCGAGCGCCGCAAGCTCGTGGCGGCCGAGGTCGCGAAGCTGCTCGCCTCGCCCTTCGACTTCAGCGTCGCCGAGGAGATCGAGACCGACGCGAAGAAGCTCGCGCACTGCGCGACCGACGCCGAGCTCGTCGATCGCTGGCGCAAGCTGCTCAAGCTGCAGGTGCTCGAGCGCCTCGAGCAGATGGACAACCTGCTCGCCGAGTCGAAGAAGCCGAGCAAGGAGCCGCTCGACCCTGCCGCGAAGAAGATGCTCGAGGCCATCCCCGCGAGCTTCGAGGCCCGCGAGGCCAAGGCCCGGCAGGAGCTCGCGACCCGCTACGAGAGCCGCTTCGTGCGCCTCGCGAAGCTCGAGCCGCTCGACGCGGTGGAGATCTTCCTCAACGCGGTCGCCGCGAGCTACGACCCGCACACGGCCTACCTCGCGCCGGCCGACAAGGAGAACTTCGACATCGCGATGACCGGCACGCTGCAGGGCATCGGCGCGGCGCTCAGCGAGAAGGACCAGTACGTCGTCGTGCAGGAGCTCGTGCCAGGCGGCGCGAGCTGGCAGCAAGGCAAGCTCGAGGCGGGCGATCTGATCCTCGCCGTCGCCCAGAACGGCAAGGACGCGGTCGACGTCATGGGCATGCCGCTCGACAAGGTCGTGCAGATGATCCGCGGACCGAAGGGCACCGTGGTCACGCTCACGGTGAAGAAGCCCGAGGGCAAGATCGAGACGATCTCCATCACGCGCGACATCATCGTCATCGAGGCGGCCTACGCGCGCGGCGCGGTCCTCGGCGAGAAGGGCAAGAAGGAGCGCTACGGCTACGTCTTCCTGCCGAGCTTCTACGGCGACGTCGGCGGCGGGCCGCGCAAGCCCGGCGACCGCAACGCGACCGACGACGTACGCGCGCTGCTCGCCATCTTCCAGGCGGAGAAGATCCCCGGCGTGGTGATCGACCTGCGCGGCAACGGCGGCGGCCTGCTCTCGCACGCACGCGACATCAGCGGCCTCTTCATCGAGTCGGGCCCCATCGTGCAGTCGCGTGACTCGGCCGGGCGCGTGGAGGTCCTGTCCGACACCGATCCGGCCGAGGTCTACACCGGCGAAGTGATCGTGCTCGTCGATCGCTTCAGCGCCTCGGCCTCCGAGATCCTCGCCGCGGCGCTCCAGGATCACCGCCGCGCGCTCGTGGTCGGCACGGGCCCCACGCACGGCAAGGGCACCGTGCAGGCGGTGATCGACCTCGATCGCGTGGCCGAGTCCGCGCCGGGCAACCCGCTCGGCGTCTTCAAGCTCACGACGCAGCAGTATTTCCGCATCGACGGCGCCTCGACGCAGGCGCGCGGCGTCGTGCCCGACGTGCTCTTGCCCGACCCGGTCGCGCACGTGGAGTCGGGCGAGCGCACGCTGCCCAACGCGCTGCCGTGGAGCTCGGTCGACCAGCTGCGTTACCGAGCGCGCAAGCCCGCGTGGAGCGCAGCCGAGCTCGCGAAGGCGAGCGCCGCGCGCGTAGAGGCCGAGCCCGCCTTCGGGCGCATCAAGGGCTACAGCGAGCTCGTGAAGAAGCGCCGCGACGACACGACCGAGCCGCTCGCGATGCAGGCGTTCCACGCCGAGCGCGAGCGCGACAAGAAGGCGCTCGAGGCGGCCGACCCCGAGCTGAAGAAGATCGACGCGCGTCTCGAGGTCCGGGTGGTGAGTGATCCCGCGCTGCCGGCGCCGAAGGCGAGCGACGCGAAGCTGCGCGACAAGCTCGAGGGCTGGCGCGACGAGGTCGCGAGGGACCTGTGGGTCGCGGAGAGCCTGCGCATCCTCGGCGACATGACGGCGAAGCGCTGAGCCGGCCGCGCGACCGGCGCGGCCTCGGGCGCAGCCTCGCGGGCGCGCTCGGCGCTCGGGGCGCGTGTATGCTCGCCCGATGCGGCGGTGGGTCGGAGAGCGCGAGGCCTCGGCGTGGTGTCTGGCCTCCGTGCTCGCGCTCGCGCTCACCGCGACCGCCCCAGCTGCGGCGCAGCCCGAGGCTGCGGCGCGGCCCGAGGCTGCGGCGCAGCCCGAGCCCGCCGCGGTGCCCACGACCACGGAGGCGCCTGCCCCCGACGCGGCGTCTCCGCCCCCATCCGGCTCGGCGCCCGCGCTCGCGTCTGGGCCCGTCGCGCCGCCTGCTCCCGCTCCGCTGAGCGCGACGCTCTCGCTCGCCTCCGTCGCCGAGCCACGGGCCGCGGCGGCGATCCCGCTGCGTCGCTCGCCCGCCTTCGAGCTCGACCCGGCCGTCGACATCGCCGCGCTGGGCATCGGCACGGCCGTCACGATGGGCTGGCTGCTCGGCAGCGAGCTCGCGCCGCCGTGGTGCGCGCCGCAGTGCGATCCTGCGTCGATCAACCCGCTCGATCGCACGCTCGCGGGCACCTACGACACCGGCTGGAAGCTCGCGAGCGACGTGGGCATCGCCAGCCTGCTGGTCGGCAGCGGTGCCACGCTCCTGCTGCACGACGGCCTGCTCGAAGGGCTCTCCGATGGCGTCGTGGTCGCGCAAGCGGTGATGTTCTCCGAGATGAGCGCGGTGATCAGCAATACGAGCACCCGCAGGCCTCGGCCCTTCATGTACGGCGACGACGCGCCGCTCGCCGAGCGCATGGACGGAAAGTCGGGGCTCTCGTTCTTCAGCGGGCACACGGCGGCCTCCTTCGCCGCCGTGGTCGTCACGGCGCGCACGCTCCAGAAGCGAGGCGACGGTGGAAAGGCAGCGGTCGTCGCCGCCATCGGCTTGCCGACGGCGAGCGTCGTCGCGCTCGGGCGCATGTTGAGCGGCTACCACTTCCCGACCGACGTGCTCGCCGGCGCCGGCGTAGGCACGGCCTTCGGCTTCCTGATGCCGGCGCTGCACGCCGAGCGCGCGCGCCTCGTGCCGCTCGCCTCGGCGGAGCTGCAAGGAGTCGCGTGGGTCGGCTCCTTCTGAGGCTGCGCGCGCCGGCGCTCCTGGCTGCGTCCGTGCTCGCCTGCGCCGCGCCGCGCGAGGCCGAGGCCTACACCTACCAGAGCTCGATCAGCGAGGGCTGCCACGAGCGCCTCACGTCGAGCGTGCTCGGATCGGTGCGCGCGGCGCTCGACACCGCGCCCGTCTTGCCGCTCTCCGAGGAGCAGGCGCCCATCGCGCGCGACCTGCCCTTCGAGGCGCCGGGTGAGCTGCGCGACCTGGGCGGCATCACGCTGCTCTTCGCGGTGCGCGACGTCGACCTCAAGGGCAACGCGCCCACCGACGCGGCCGAGCTCGCCATGGTGCACGGCGACCCCGATCTGCAGGAGGAGCACTGCCTCCGCCGACCGGAAGACGACGAGCCCGACGGCTCACGCGCCGCGATCGAGCGCTGCGTCGCCTACATGCGCAGCGAGCTGCGAGCGGCGCTCGACGCGCTCGACGAAGAGGGCAGGCCCGACCCGGAGCTGCGCTCGCCGATCCAGGTCCACCTGGCGATCCGAGGCAAGGTGACGCTCCGCATGCCGCGCTTCTACCTGCACATGGGCCACGCGCTGCACACCGTGCAAGACAGCTTCACGCACACGCTGCGCAGCGAGGACGGCCTGCGCGTGCGCGGGGTGCTCAACTGGGTCGAAGACGTGCACCACCGCCACGACGAGCAGCGCGACGGACCCGCCCACTCCAACGCGCTCGACGACTGTGCGGCGCGCGATCCGGTACGCAGGCTCAGGCGCGAGCTCGCGGTCGACGCCTCGACCGAGCTCATGCTCGCGACGCTCGATCCCTCGCTCGATCGCGAGGCGAAGGAGCTCGCGATCGACGCGGTGCTCGCGCGCTACGTGTCCTTCGAGGACGCGGGCTGCAGCTTCGACGACGACTGGTGCGAGGCGCCTGAGCTGCGCATCGAACAGGACTGCTTCTGTGCCACGCCGGGCGCGCCCTCGACCGGCGTGGGTCAGGGACGCGGCGCCGCAGGCTCACTGGGTGTGGCCTGCCTCGCGCTCCTGGTCGCGCGGCGCGCGCGTGGGCGCTCCGGGCGCGTGCGTGCTCCGCGTGGGCTCGCGGCGACGCTCGCGCTGGCGGCCTCGTCCTTCGGCCTCGGCGAGGCGCGGGCCGACGAGCCGGCTGCCGCTGCGCTCGACCTGGCGCCAGCGTCACAGCTCGACGAGAGGAGCGTCACCTCGAAGCTCGGCTATTCGTCGACCTTCGGCATCTCGGTGGAGAACCCCGCGCTCGCGATGGCCATGGGCGCGCGCTATCGGGTCGCGCCGATGCTCTCGCTCGGCGTCGACGCCGAGTGGAACCCCTGGGCCTCGTTCCACGCCGACGTGGTGCGCCGCGGCTCGGCGAACGTCTCCGGCGTCGGCATCCTGCACTGGGACGTCGGCTCCGAGCTGATCGCGCTGCGCACCCGTCTGCACTTCGGTGCGTCGATCCTGCTGACCGACCTCTACGGCGCGCCGGCCGGCAGCGTCGGCCCCTACCTCCAGGCGAGCGCGCTCGGGGTGGAGTGGCGCCTCTCCGAGCACGTCGCGTTGATCGTCGATCCGGCCGACGTCGCCGTGCCGATCCCCCAGCCCTACGGCCTGCCCTTCGTATTCCACCAGCACCGCGCGAGCGTCACGATCCAGGTGGGCGGGCTCGACCCCTGATCGCGCCTCAGTCCGCGCCGGGCTTGCCCTTCGTCTTCTTGCCCGCATAGCGCGCGCGCGGCGTCTCGGGCGTGGCGTCGACCGCGCCGGGACCGAGCAGCGTGCCGCAGAGCGTCTTGCAGGTGATGTCGCTGTCCTTGCAGCTGCACTTGCCCTCGGCCTTGAGGCGCAGCTTCTCCTTCACCTCGGCGAGCGTGGAGCCGGCGAGGCGCTCCACCTTCTCCATCTTCCAGCCCTCCTTGCGCTGGCGCGTGGTGCGGGGGTCCGTCTCCGCGCCGTCGGGCTCGGCGCAGCAGCGGAAGCTCAGGAAGTAGTAATAGAAGTCCTCCCCGTGGGTGTAGACCTTGGGCCTGCACTGGTTGCGCACGCCCGAGTACCAGGGCCCACCGGTGTGGATGCTGTCGAACTTGCCGCGCTTGCCGTTCGGGTTCTGCTCGCTCGAGACGACCTCGTCCGCGTTGCCCGGCAGGTCGTAGACGCCGAAGTCGCTCACGCACTTCGGCTGGCTCCCGCTCGGCATGCCCCGCCACAGGCGCGCGAGCTCGGCCGCGTCGCGCTTGCCGACCTTCTTCATGTTCGGGTCGTCCCAGAGGTGATCGCCATTGCAGATCAAAGGATCGCGCTTGTAGCCGTAGGGGAAGGGCTTCATCTCGGGCCCCTCGCAGGCGAAGTTCCACTCGCTCTCGGTGCACATGCGCTTGCCGACCGCGGCACACTTGAGCTGTGCCTGGTGGAAGCGGTTCATCACCTCGGGGCGCTCGCCCTTCTTGTTGGGCCACTCGTACTCGTCGATGCAGAAGCGCTTCTTCACCCTCTCGCCCTTGCACTCGGCCCTGGGCTCGAACTCCTCGCAGACGCGCTTCTTGTTCGACTCGGCGTACCACTCGGTCTTGCAGGTGTGCTCGACCTCGGTGCAGTAGTCGCCCTCGACGAGCTTCATGCCCGCCGGGCAGTGCGTGGGCTCGGGCGCAGGCTCGGGCGCCTTCGCGCTCGCCTCTGGAGCGGGCCCGGAGGGCGCGGGCGCCGCGCTCGCGCTCGGCGCAGGCTCGGCGGGGGCCGCGGAGCCCGGCTGAGCGGGCGTGGCGCTCACCGGCTCGAGGGGCGCGCTGCCAGAGCAAGCGGCCACGGAGGCCATCGCGGCGAACAGTGCAGAGAGCGTGAGGTGGCTCGATGCGCGCTTCATGCGTGGGCACTTACCAGAGCCACTCCGAGTGGACCACCTCGCGGTGTCGTACACGTGACCACCGAAGTGGGGCCGGAACTTGGCCGAGCGCGGCTGCCTCCGGTAGCCGGAGCGTGCCTGTACGAAGCGCCCTCTCGACGGCGCAGGCGCGCAGGCGGGGATCCATGCAAGACGTGCAGCCACAAGCTCGCTCGGAGCGCCAGACCTCGCTCCCCACCCTCGCGACGCCCGAGCCCGGCCCGGCCTTCGAGCCCGAGCCCTCGCTCGAGCTCGCCGAGCAGCAGTCGAACAAGCTCACCTGGTGCGTCGACCTCGGCGCGGAGCTGCGCGCGATGAGCACGCTCGACCTGTGGATCGGTCTGAGCCGCGGCGAGGTGCCCCGCAGCGCGCGCGTCTGGCGACTCGGCCGCGAAGCGTGGACGCCGGCGAGCGAGGTCGCCGAGCTCGCGTGCGCGCTCAAGCCCGTGGGCGACGACTACCCGATCATCGCCCTCCACTCCCTCGACGGCGAGGAGTCCGAGCGCATCGCGACGCTCGGCTACGGAGAGATCCCGGCCGAGGAGCTCGCGGCGCACACGCGCGCCGCGCGGAGCTCGCACGTCGACCCGAGCGAGCTGTCGAACATCGAGCGCGCCGCGCGGGAGCTCGAGGAGCGCCCCCGCACGCAGACGCTCAGCCCCATGCTCGGCGCCGCGCAGCCGCTCGAAGAGACGCCGCGCGGCCGTAGCACCTTCGCGCCTGTCGCTTCGATCTCTCCGCCCGCGCCGCTCGTCTCCACGCCGCCCACGGCGATGTCGATCGCCCCCGAGGCCCAGGGCGGCTCGGTGCGACGCCTCCCCGCCGCGCGTCGGCTGAGGCGCAGCGCGGTCGCCGCGATGGCCGCCGCCGCCGCGTGGCTCCTGCTCGCGAGCCCGTTCTCCAGCGCGAGCTCGTCGGCGACGCCGCGCGCCTTCGCCGCCGCACCGAGCCTGCTCGCGCGGGCCGCGAGCGTCGCCGAGCCCTACGCCGAGGAGCAGCGCGCCACCGAGCTCGCCCTCGCGCGCATCCGCATGCACCTCGAGGCCGAAGGCCGCCGTGCGACGCCCGCCGCACCTGCGCAGCCGAGCGACGCGCCCGCGTCGAAGCCGGTCGCCGCGCCCGTACAGGTCACCAAGCCCCGCGCCGCGAGCCCCACGCGTGGACCACGCTCGGGCAAGAGCTTCAGCCCGACGCACCGCGGCCAGAAGCGCGCGCGCTGAGCAGAGAGCGCTTCCCGCGCTCGTGCCCTTGGCATCGGCGCCCGAAAACGGCTAGGTTCCCCGTCCTTTCCGGCGTCGTTCAAAGGTAGGACAAAGGACTTTGAATCCTTGAATCGTGGTTCGATTCCACGCGCCGGAACCCAAGCTCACGTGGTTCGAAGCCCCGGACAGCTCGCCTTCGCGCCAGTCGCTGCCGTGCTGCTCGCCCTGAGCGGCAGCGCCTGCGGCATCGTGCGCTTCTACGACGACGACGGCGCGATGAGCTCGAGCGGCGGCGGCGCCGGCACGACGGCCTCGTGCACCGACGACTGCGCGCAGAACTGCGAGCTCGTCACCGACCCGGAGCAGTGCGACGCGGTCGGCTGGTGTGGCTGGTTCGCGGGCGCCTGTCGGCAGCAAGGCTACGACGCGCGCTTCGTGGGGCTGTGGCTCGTCGACCAACCCTGCCACGCGGCCTACGAAGCGACCCACTACGACTTCGGGCCCACCGGAGAGTTGAGCATCGTGAGCTCGTTCGGGCTCGAGCCCGGCGAACAGACCGGCGTGGTCGCCGACTGCCCGCAGTCGACGCCCTCGACCTACTGCGAGAGCCCACTGCGCTGCGTCTTCGGTGATCGCTGGCACAGCGTCGGGCCCACTCAGCTCTTCGTCGAGGGCGAGTGCAACGACGGCACCACGCGTGCAATCCACCTCGGCTTCACGCCCGAGGTGCAGCCGGTGTTCGCGTGTGGCGGCGAGGGTGAGCTGCTCGACGTCGACGGCGACACCGAGTGGATGCACTGGGGTTTCGAGTGGTCCTGGCGCAAGTGCCCGGTGAGCACCGGTCCCGACAGCTGCCTCTGAGCCTCTCTGCGAGCGCCGCGCGAGCCTCGCACGCAGCAAGAATCCGTCGGCCCCATCCACTGTCAGCTTCGCGAGCTCTCGCGCGTTCTCCGCGCATGCGCGGCAGGTCGTCGCGCGCACCGACGAACGTTCTGCCCCTCTCAGGAGACCTCCCGATGAAGCCCGCCTTCGCATCGCTCGCCTTCGCTGCTTTGCTCGCCTCGGCCGCCACCGGCTGCTCGCCGACCCAGAGCCACGGCGCCTCCTCGGCCCACTCCGCGCTCGCGGACGCCGGACTGGTCGTCTCCGGCGAGGGCTCGGCGCGCGCGGCCTCGGACTGCGCGGTGCTGCGCCTGGGGATCTCCGCGTTCCGCCCGACGATGGCCGAGGCGCGCCAGGCGAGCGCTTCGGCGCAGACGCGCGTGCTCGCGGCGCTCACGTCGCGTGGCATCGCGGCGCTCGACGTGCAGACCGAGCAGCTCTCGCTCGCACCCGAGTTCGACTACCAGGAACGCTCGCGCGTGCTGCGTGGCTACACCGCCACCAACATCGTTCGCGTGATGCTGCGCAACCCGGCGCTCGCCGGGGAGATCGTCGACGCGACCGTGAGCGCGGGTGGAGACGACACACGCGTCGACGGCATCAGCTTCGAGCTCGAAGACGACGCGCCGCTGCGCGTCGAGGCGCGCACCAAGGCCATCGAGGACGCCCGCGCGAAGGCCGCGCAGCTCGCCAAGGAGCTCGGCGTCGAGCTCGGTGAGGTGCTCTCGATCGAGGAGGTCGCCACAGGTCCCATCGGGCCGCCCGCCTACGCCCGCTTCGAGGCCAAAGCCGCGGCCGATCCCACCCAGGTGGCGAGCGGCAGCATCGAGGCGAACGTGAGCGTGCGCGTGCGCTGGGCGATCCGGCCGCGCGACTGAAGACGTGACCAGAAATGCCAAACAGCGCTTGGGGCCGGGGCCCCGAGCGCGGCGCGCGGCAGCCGAAGACAGAGAATTCTTCCCCGACATCTCCGCACTTCTCGATTTCTGACGAACAACAAGTCGGAAAAGCCGAACCCCTGGGTTCGGCTTTTCCGGACAGACACTGAGCCGGACGGCGGCTCGAGGGCTCGCGTGAAGGGCGTGGGCCGAGCGCCCGATCTCGGCTAAGAGCTGGCCCGATGGCCAAGACCAGAGCCGCGCCGGCGCTCGATGGGGTCGGCCCCGAGCCGGCGCCTGCGCCACGCGCGCCCACGACGGCGGAGCTCGGTCTCTCCGGCTTGGTGCTCGGGGGCTACGCGCTGTTCGGCCTCGCGGAGGCCATCGGCAGCGCGATCCAGATGGGTGTGCGCCTCGAGGCGCCCTGGCCGCGCCTCGTGCACCTCGCCTTCGCCTGGGCCTACCACCTGGGCGCTGGCTTCGTCGTCTTGCTCGCGGCGGCGCTGCTCGCTCCGATCGCGCGGCGCGCCGGGAGGCCAGCGCTCTACGTCGGTGCGTTCCTGCTCCTGCTCGGCGTCATCCACCTCTTGTTCGAGTCGGACCTCGGGCACTTTCCCGCGGCGCTGCGCTGGGGCGTCGAAGCGGCGCTGGCGCTCACGGTGCCGCTCGCGCTCTTCGTGTGGCGGCTGGTGCGCCACCTGCGCTACGTGTGGATCGCGGCCTTCGGCGCGTCGATCGGCGCCGTGGTGGCCAACCACGCGGCGCTGCGCCTCAACTACCCGGGCTTCCACGTGCTCGTGCTCTTGCTCGGCGGAGGCGCGATGGTCTTCGCGCTCGACGCGCTGCCCTGGTCCTGGGTGCGTCGGCGCGTATCGACGCTCGACCGCGCCGCGCCGCAGGCCGTGCTCGCGCTCGCGGCTGCTTCGGCGCTCGCGCTGCCGCCCTCGGCCAAAGCGGCCGTGGAGCTCGCCGCCGACGAGACGACCAGCATCTACCATTACCTCTCCTCGCTGCGCGTCGCCGCACGCTCGCGCACTCGCCCCGGGATCGCGGCCCAGCGCGAGCTCGCGACCATACCGCCGACCGAGCCACCGCTCGTCGACCGAGAGAAGCTCAGCGTCGTGATGGTCACGATCGACTCCTTCCGTCACGACGCCTACTTCGGCAGCGAGCACCTCGCCGAGATGCCGAACCTCCGGCGCATGGCCGAGTCGGCCTACGTCTTCACCGACGCCCGCACGCCCTCGACCTCGACGGTGGGCACGCTCGCTTCGGTGTTCGCCGCGCGGCCCTTCTCCTCGCTCTGTTGGCAGCGCGTCGAGTTCGAGGGCTGGCGGCCGTTCTTCCCCACGGTCGACGAGAGCCCCCGCTTCCCCGAGCTGCTCACGAGCGCCGGAGTGTCGACCTTCACGGTCCCCACGACCTCTCGGCTCCTGCAGCGCTACAGGAGCGTGAGCGGCTTCGCGAGGGAGGCCGAGGTGAAGATCACCAAGCGCCACGTGATGGCCGACGTCAGCATCCCGCCGCTGCTCGGCTGGCTTCGAGGCGACAAGTCGCCGAAGCGCTTCGGCTTCGTCCACCTGATGGACGCGCACATCCCCTACGACCTCGCGGGCGAACACGGAACCGAGCGAGAGCGCTTCTTGAGGGAGCTCGGCCTCGTCGACGAAGCCCTCGGCAAGATCTTCGACACGCTCGACGCGCGCGAGGCCTGGGACCACACGGTGCTCATCATCACGGGCGACCACGGCGAGGCCTTCGGCGAGCACAACCGCGTCACGCACGGCGGGCCCGTGTACGACGTGCTCGTGCGCGTGCCGCTGTTCATCCGACTGCCAGGCCACGTGGGGCGCGTCATCGACCAGCGCGTCTCCTTGCTCGATCTCGGCCCCACCATCCTCGATCTCCACGGCCTGGAGACCCCGGGGATCTTCACCGGTCGGAGCCTCTTGCCGCTCATCGATCGGCGCGAAGCCACGCCACGGCCGATCGCGATGGAGTCGATCGAGGGCGACCGGGGCCTCGTCTTCCCCGATGGCATGAAGGTGATCGTGAACGCGCGCGAGGGCCGCGTGGAGCTCTACGATCTCGCGAAGGACCCGGGCGAGCTCGACAACCTCATCGACGAGCACCCCTCCGCCGAGGCGCTGATCGAGGACATGTACGCCTGGTACGCGCCGCTCGAGGCCCGCGGCGTCGGCTGCTTCATCCCGGGCGGCTGAGGAGCGCGGTCCCAGGGCCGGCCGGCCCCCGCGCGAGACGCCGCGCTGCCGCACCCTCCTCTCGACGCCGGAGAGCCCTGGGTCCTATCCTGTGCGACGCCACGCCAGCGCCCGCTGCGGCCGCGCGGCGCGCACGACGCCGAGGAGCCACCATGACCACCCTGCGCTTCCCGAAGCCCTCCTTCGAGAGCCTCCTCCGGCACTACCAGACCGATCCCGAGACGGTGCACACCTGCGCGATCCTGAACCCCACCGCGCAGGACGACGGCATCAACACCTGCGCCGGGCGCCTCAGCGAGGCCCTCGTGCTCGCCAACGGGCTCGCGGCCGACCGCGCGGCCATCCAGCGCAACCGCAGGAAAGACGGCGTGTACCCCTTGCTCGGGCCCTACGGCTTCACGACCTTCGGCAACCTGTGCAACCACGGCATCGCGCGAGGTGCGCGTGATCTCGGCGAGTTTCTCACGCACCACTGGGGCAGGCCGACGCACGCCTTCACCGCTCGCGACGACGGCGCCGCGCCCGCGGAGCTCGACCAGAAGACGGGCGTGCTCTGCTTCGTGAAGATCCCGGGTTTCTCCGGCCAGGGTCACGTCGACGTCTGGAACCAGACGCGCGCGGTCGGGAGCGGTTACTGGAACTCCCAGAAGATCTGGTTCTGGTCGCTCAGCTGATGCTGCTCCCCGGTCGCGCTGGTGCTCAGGCTCGACGCTCTCTCGGTGCTGCTCGCGCCGCGCGAGCGATCGTGGAGGCGCGCAGGCCTTGACCCCCGAGGAGGAGGCCGAGTTCGTCGCCCGCCTCTTGGCGCGCGACGAAGCGGCGTTCAACGAGCTGGTGACGCTCTACGAGCGGCGCGTCTTCGCGCTCGTCTTTCGCATGCTGCACCGGCGTGAGGAGGCGGAAGACCTCGCGCAGGAGGTCTTCGTCCAGGTCTTCAAGGCGATCGACCAGTTCCGCGGCGACTCGAAGCTGTCGACGTGGATCTATCGAATCGCCGTCAACCTCTGCAAGAACCGCAGCAAGTACCTGCAGCGCAGGCACGCCAACGCACACGACGACGTCGACGACATGCTCGACCGCTCCGCGCTCGCGGGAGGCAAGGGTGTGAGCGTGGGCGCGGTCGGTCGGCCCGACGAGCTCGTCGAGGGCCGTCAGCTCGAGACGATCGTGCGTGGCGCGATCGCCCACATCGATCCGGACTTCCGCGAGGTGCTCGTCCTGCGCGACGTGGAAGACATGTCCTACGAAGAGATCGCCGCGGTCACCGGCCTGCCCGAGGGCACCGTGAAGAGCCGCATCCACCGCGCACGCGCGCAGCTGCGCGTGCTCGTGGAGAAGGCGATCGGCGAGAGCAAGTCGAGGCACCGATGAGACGCGACAGCGATCCCGAAGCGCCCGAGGATCGGCGCGACCCGCTCGACGGTGAGGACTTCCCGGAGGAGGACTTCCCCGAAGGAGACCTGCCCGAGCCCGAGTCGCTCGACTCGGTGGATCTGCGCGACGCCCTGCGAGGCGCGCTGCGACCTCCGCCCGGCTCGGTCGCGCCGAAGCTCCTGCCCGGCGTGCAGCAGCGCCTGCGCGTGCGCTCGGGCGGCAAGTTCTACGGAGATGGTTGGAGCACATCAGAATCCCCACGCACGACCTACCTCGTGACGAGCGTGCTCATGCTGCTGCTCGTCTTGCTGGTGTTCTTCGTGCTCGTGCCCTGGAGCTCGAGCCCGCTCTGAGGCCCGGGTGCTCGCCGAGCATCGCGGCGCTCGCGCGCCTCTGCTAGCCATCGGGGCGTGTCGACCACCGCGCCCGCGCAGCCGCAGCAAGCTCCGACCGACCCGATCGGCCCCGAGACGGTCATCTTCGAGGGCGCTCCGGCGCTCGTGCCGAGCCTCGGCGCCTTGCTGGCGGCGATCTTCACCGTCGGGCTCGCGCTCGTCTGGTTCTGGTTCCAACGCGGCGGCACGAGCTACAAGGTCACGAACCAGCGCGTCGTCATCGACTCGGGGCTCTTCTCCAAGAAGCTCGATCAACTCGATCTCTACCGCGTGAACGACTTCGTGGTCGATCGCCCCTTCGGTCAGCGCCTGCTCGGCACGGGCAACATCCGCATGACGACCTTCGACAAATCGACGCCCACCGTCGAGCTCGTCGCGCTCAAGACCGACGTGGTCGCGCTCTACGAGGTCTTGCGCAAGGCCGTGGAGACGGCGAAGCAGGCCCGCGGCGTGCGCGTCGTCGACTACGAATGAGCGAACGCTCCTGGAGCGCTAGTCTCGCGGAGCCATGTCGCTCGGCCTGCGCCTCGTGCTCGCCTTCGTCTTCGTCGCCATCGGCGCGACGGCGCTCTGGGGTTGGCGCGTGCGCGCGACCTCGCGCGAGCTGCTCTTGCTCGGCTTCGATCAGCGCATCGAGGCCGCCGTGGCGGAGGTCGGCGAGGCGCTCGAGCTCGAGGCGGGCGAGCTCGCGCGCCTCACGCACCCGCTCTGCAAGAAGGGCACCTTCTTCGATCGTGCGCTCGTCGATCTGGAGCGCGCCAAGGGCGACCCCTCGCAGATCGAGGCCGGCAGCCGCATCGCGATGCGCTACCACGTGCCCGACGAGGCCGCGGCGCGCGATCTCGACGAGCTCACGCTCCTGACCGGGCAGGGTTCGATCGTCGCCGCGTCCGACGTCGCGCGCATCGGCGCGCGCGACGCGCGTCTGGGCGAGCTCGTGCGCTCTGCGCCGAGCGGCAAGGCGCGCCTGCGCGAGGCGCGTGCGGGAGGCGAGCGCTCGATCGAGGTCTGGTGCGCCGAGACCCGGGGCTCGATCACGCTCGGGCTCGTGGCCTCGCGCCGCATCGACGCGATCCTGGCCAGGGTCGGGCGCGCCCACGGCGTCGAGCTCTCACCGCTCGGCGACGAGCCGCCCGGCGAAGGTGCCGACGAACGCCGCGTCGTGCGCACGATGCACGCGAAGCAGATCGACGGACTCTCGGTCGTCGCCGTGCTCCCCAAGGACAGCCTGCTCGAGGCGCTCGACCGGCTCGACCGCGAGATCCTCGCTTCGCTGGGCCTCGCGGTCGCCGCCGCGCTCGTCGTCGCGCTCTTGCTCGCGCGCAGCCTCGCGCGGCCGATCCTCGAGCTCGCCCACGAGACCCGCGAGGTCGTTGCCGGCGAGCCTCGGCCGGTGAGGGGCCGAGGGGGCAAGGAGATCGTCGAGCTCGCGGCCTCGTTCAACCACACGATCGAGGAGCTCACCAAGATGCGCAAGCGCCTCGCCGCGACCGAGCGCATCGCCGCCCGCCGCGAGATCGCGCGCCAGGTCGCGCACGAGATCAAGAACCCGCTCGCGCCGATCCGCGCCGCGGTGGAGACCCTGCGTCGTCTGCGCGCCCGCGAAGACCCGGCCTTCGACGAGTACTTCGACGAAGCGACGCGCACCGTGCTCGAGGAGGTGCACCGCATCGCGAACATCGTCGGTGAGTTCACGCGCTTCTCGCGCCTGCCCGCGCCCGATCCGAGGCCCTTCGATCTCGTCGACACGCTGCGCGGCGTGGTCGCGCTGCACGCGGCGGTGCCCGAAGGCGCGCCCACGGGCGACGCTCGCCCGCGCGTCGAGCTCGTCGTCGAGTCGGAGCTGCCCACGGTGCGCGCCGATCGCGACCAGCTCGTGCAGGTGATGACGAACCTGGTGCAGAACGGGCTCGAGGCCGCGAGCCAGGTGCGCTCCGATCCTCGCGTCCTCGTGAGCCTGAAGAAGCTCGACGAACAGCGGCTGCGCATCGTCGTGCGCGACAACGGCCCAGGCGTCGCCGAGGAGATGCGCGAGCGGCTCTTCGAGCCCTACGCGACGAGCAAGGCGACCGGCACCGGGCTCGGCCTCGCCATCTGTCAGCGCATCGTGTTCGAGCACGGCGGGGAGATCCACTACCGCCCGGCCACGAAGGGCGGCGCGGTCTTCGAGATCACGCTCCCGATCGACGGCCCCACGCTGCTCGACAAGCCGCTCGAGACCACCGCTCAGCCGGTGACGCGCAGCCCGGTCGCGTCGGCGGCACGCGCTAACGATGCGCCCCCGCGGTCCGAGCCCGGCGAAAGCGGCTGAGCCGCTCTCGCCGGGCTCTTCCGGTCAGAAGACGTAGTGGGTGCGCAGTCCGGTGGTCCACTCCATGTAGATCACGTCCTGGAAGTCGGAGCTGAAACGGAACGAAGGGATCGGCATCTCGAACAAGAGGTGCCCGACCGCGAAGGCCAAGCCGAGCTCCGCCCTGAACTGGCCGAGGACGCGGTCGGCCAGCGTATCGACGACGAGCATGCCGGCTCCACCTCGGAGCGGGAGGTAGATCCCATCGGCGACGGGGATGTAGCCACCCACGGTCCCGACGAGACCCAAGTGCTGCAGACCTGGGGCCCGCGTGACCGCCCAGTAGGTCTTGGGGGTGAACTCGACCCCCAGCTCGAGCCCGTCGATGAGCACGCCACCGCGCATCTCGAAGTGGAAGTTGAAGAACAGGTCGTTGTTCCCCTGGATGTCCAGGAAGGTGGGCCCGAAGGTGAAGCCGACACCAGCGAAGGGGTGGGTGCCCTCCATCGGATCGAAGGCCAGCCACTCGTCCATCGACGCACTGCCACCGCCACCGGAGTCCTTGCGGCCGCCGTCGCGCGACTTGAGCGGCGCGGCCGGGTTCTGGCAGACCTTGTCGATGCAGCGCAGCTCTCCGCCGCCACAGTCCGAGGTCGCGCCACAGGTGGTGCCTTCGTTCTCGTCGCGGCAGGCGCCGTCGATGCACTTGAGCCCCGTGCGACAGTCGGCGCGCGCACGGCAAGACTCCCCGGCGCCTCCGAGCAGGCTCTCGTTGCGGGCAGGCTCTGCAGGCGCGGGCGTGGGCGCCGCCTCGGTCGCTTCGGGCGCGGGCGCGGGTGCCGGGGCGGGTGCTCCCTGGGCTGCGGCGACGAGCGGGAACGATGCGGTCACTCCTGCGGCGAGCGCGCAGACGAACTGGAGCGAGATCTTCACGACGAACCTCCGGTGGAATTGGGCGTGCTCCGCGCTCGGGCACAGGCGGCCCCCCATCGCGCGGCGGAGGGAAGCTACCAAAGATGACGGCGTAGCGGCACACTGCGCACGCCGCGTCGCGGTCTGCGCTTCGCCCCCACCCCGCGCATCGCGTCGGCGGCTCGCGCAAACGATGCGAGCCGCGGTCCGAGCCAGGCGAAAGCGGCTGAGCCGCGCGGGCGCGGGCGCTACACTCGGGTCGGCATGGATCGAACCGAAGCGCGCGCAAGCCTGAGGGTGCTCGTCGAGGTCGCTCGCGCCGACGGCAAGCTCGGCGGTGATCAGAAGCGGCTGCTCGATGTCGTGGCGATCCACGAATACGAAGACGACGAGCCTCCGGAGAGCCGCTTCGACGACGGGCGCGACTTCGCCCGGGCGCTCGCGACGATCCGCTCCGCCGAGGTGCGCGAGCTCACGTGGAAGGCCTCGCTCACGCTCGCGACGCTCGACGGCAAGTGCACCGAACAGGAGCACGCGGTGCTCACGCGCATCCACGAAGCGCTCGTGCCCGAGGAGCCGCTCGACGCCGTGGTCGAGGCCGAGCAGGCCTACGTCGAGCGAGTCGACGAGATCCGCGAGACGATGGACCGCGCCACGCTCGACTTCCTCCACCAGATGTCGAGCGCTTCGGGAGGCGGCAAGCTCACGCAGGCTGAGTACGAGCAGCTCGTGTCGCGCCTCGCCCAGAAGAAGCGCGAGCTCTATGCGCTGGCGCTCTCTCTCCCGCCTCCGCGGCGCTGAGCTCCGCGGAGCCCGCGGCGTCGCCAGCTGCTCGCGCTCCCTCCAGGCTTCAGCGCCCGAACACGATCGACTCGCGCGTGAGCAGCCGCGCCGCCTGCGCGACCAGCAGGGCCGAGAGCACCAGGCTCGCCGCCGCGCTGACGAGCAGGCCCAGGATGCTCGGCGCCTGCCCGCCGAGCGCGGCGTTGAGCAAGGCGTGGTGACCCACGAAGGGCAGGGGGTACATCCAGGCCTCGGCGCTGAAGGGCCGTACGAGGCTGAGCACGCCTGGCAGCATCGGCACCAGCAGGAGCAGGCCCATGTAGGTCTGCGCCTCCTTGAAGGAGCGCGCGAAGGTCGAGAGGTAGAGCTCGATCGACGCGGCGAGCGGACAGAGCGGCAGCGCGGCGCACAGGAGCAGCGCGAGGTCGGACGCGTCGAAGCGGAAGCGCATGCCGAGCTGCGCGAGCGGCAGCGCGCCGAGCGCCACGGCACAGAGCAAGGCGGTGAGCACGACGCTCGAGGCCGAGAGCGCCGTCGCGGCGAGCCACTTGCCGGCGGCGATCGACGCACGCGAGGCGGGCGTCACCAGCAGCGCCTCGAGCGAGCCGCGCTCGCGCTCGCCGGCCGTGGCGTCGGTGGCGATCTGCATGCCGCCGGTGAAGGCCGCGAGCATGACGAAGAGCGGCACGAAGCCGAGGATGCTCGCCGCGCGCTCCTGGGCGCTCGAGAGCTCGACGTCGTCGACCTCGAGCGGCATCGCGACCTGTGGACTGACCCCCCGCGCGATGAGGCGCAGGCTGCCGATCTCGGCGCCGTAGCGCGCGAGCATGCCGCGCACGCGCTCCACCTTGGGCCTCGCGGAGCTGCGCGCGCCGTCCGACAAGAGCCGCAGCTTCGCCGGCTTCGAGGCGACGAACTGCTCGCCGTAGTCGGGTGGGATGACCACGACGAGGTCCTCGTCGCGGTCGCGGATCGCCCGCTCCGGATCGCTCGGAGCATCGACGACCTCGATGCCCTCCTGCTGGTCGAGCCAGGCCACGAGCGCGGCCGCGTTCTCGCGCCCCGCGATCGGCAGGCGCATCGCCTCGACCTCGCGCTGCCAGTCCGCGACTGCGTGCAACATGCCGACGACGAGCACCGGGCCGACGAGCGAGCCGAGCCCGACCGACACGAGAGAGCGGCGATCACGCAGGGCGTCGCGCCACTCCTTGCGGAAGACGACGAGCGCGCCGCGCAGCGTGCCCGGCCTCATGCGCGCACCTCTCCTGGGTTCACGGCGAGATCCACGAAGGCCTGCTCCAGATCCGCCTCGCCGGTGAGCTCGCGCAGCTCGTCCGGGCTGCCCTGCGCGACGACCTTGCCACGCGAGATCACCACGATGCTGTCGCAGAGCGCCGAGACCTCCTGCATGACGTGGCTCGAGAGGATCACCGAGCGACCATCGTCGCGCATGCGGCGCACCATCTCGCGCAGCGCGCGGGTGCTCATCACGTCGAGGCCGTTCGTGGGCTCGTCGAGCAGCACGTTGCGGGGCGAGTGCACGAGCGCGCGCGCGAGCGCGACCTTGGTGCGCTCCCCGTGCGAGAAGCCCGCCGTGCGTCGATCGGCCACCGTGCGCAGGTCGAGCTCGTCGAGCAAGGCCTCGGTCCGCGCCTCGATCGTGCGCGCATCGAGCCCCTGCAGCTCGCCGAAGTAGTGGATCGTCTCGCGCGCCGTGAGCCTCGGGTAGAGCCCCGAGACGTCGGGCAGCACGCCGAGGCGCGCGCGCGCCTCGCCCGGGTCGAGCACCGCGTCGACGTCGTCGACCAGGATGCGCCCGCGATCGGGCCGCATCAGCGCGTAGAGCATGCGCAGCGTGGTCGTCTTGCCCGCGCCGTTCGGGCCGAGCAGCCCGGTGACCTTGCCGTCGTGGGCGACGAAGTCGACGCCGTCGACGGCGAGCACTGCGCCGAAGCGCTTCACGAGACCCTCCACGCGGATCATGGCAGGCTCCCTGCGGGTCTCGCCGAAGGGTCCGGGCCGAAGGGCCCGGCGAAGAAGGGCGGCCTCGCGATCGTCTCGGCGCAGGAGGCGTCGAGCGCCTCGGCGCTGCCGCGCGCGACGAACTCGCGCACGAGCCGACGCCCGCAGTGCGTGGACATCGCGCCGTGTCCGGTCGAGCGCAGGATCACGTGGCGTGCGCGCTCGAGGCCAGGCAGCACGGCCTCTCCCCACGAAGGCGGCGTGACCGGATCGAGCTCGCCGGAGAGCACGAGCGTCGGCACGGAGGAGCGCACCGGGTCGTGGTAGCCGGGCGGGAGCTCGCCCTTGGGCCAGAACTCGCAGGCGCGCATGAGCGTGTCGAGCAGCCGATCGCCGAACACGGCGCTCTTCGGGCCGGCCTGCTCCACCCGGGGCAGACTCGCGTCTTCGGCGCAGACGACCGAGAGCTGCATGCCGATCGCGAGCTTGCCCGCGGCGCCCTCGTTGGCGAGCGCGAGCGCGAAGAGGCTCTCGAACTGCCCGGCCTCCGCCTTGGCGATCACCTCGGGCAGGAGCGCGCCGACGAGCGGCGCGTAGAGCGCCGAGTAGAGCACGTGCACGAAGATGCGGGCGTCGACGCGCAGCTTCACGCGCTCCGCCGTGCGCGGGTGCACCAGCTCGATCGCTCGGGGCTCGGCCTCGAGGGAGCGCACGAGCGCCTCGATGCGCTCGCCGAGGCGTGGGTGCTCCTCGCGGCAGCGCGCGTCGCCCTCGCAGGCAGCCACGAGGGCGTCGAGCGCGCGCTGGCCGTCGCGCCCGAAGCTCCGCGGCAGACCCATGAAGCTCGGCGCGACGCCGTCGAGCACGACCGAGCGCACCTGCGCTTCGTGCTGCCTCAGGTAGGCGAGCGCGGCGCGTGTGCCGTAGGACACGCCGTAGAGGTTGATCTTCTCGTAGCCGAGGTGCGCGCGCACCTCGTCGAGGTCGTCCATCGCGACGCTCGTCGTGTAGTGACGCGGGTCGGCGTCGAGCTTCTCGAGGCAGCTCCTGAGGCGCGCGAGCGTCTGCTCCTCGGGCTCGCCGAGCTCGGCCAAGGTGTCACTGCGTGCGTCCTCGCAGTCGAGCGCACCGGAGCGGCCCGTGCCGCGCTGATCGACGAGCACCACGTCGCGCTCGCGTTGCACGCCGGTGAGCATCGGCGCGAGGCGAGGTGCGAGCGTGGCGGCGCCTTGGCCCGGGCCACCCGCCAGGAAGAAGAGCGGATCCGCGTGCGCGCCGGCTTCGTGCGCGGGCAAGACCACGATCGACAGATCGATCGTGCGGCCGGTCTTCGAGGCGCGGTCCTCGTGGACGCGCAGCGTGCCGCAGAGCGCGTCGTCGAGACCGCGATCGCTCGGGCAGGGCTCGAGCACGGTGCGGAGATCGTTGGAGTGTGGGCGATCGCAGGAGAGCGCGAGCACCGCGCCGAGGGCGAGCCAAGCCCATCGGGCCGGCCGGGCTCTGCTTCGACTGCGCGCGTGCATCGCCACGGAGGGTAACCGACGCCGGCGCTCGTGGGTGCGCGCCCACCACGCGCGGCGCGCGCGCTCGCCAGACGTTGCCCGCCGGAGGCGTCGACGGTACGGGTCGCTTCGTGGCGTCCGGGCGCGATCTGGTGACCTTCACCGGCGTAGTGGTCTGCGCGTCGCTGGGCTTCGCGCTCGGCGCCGGAGGCTCTGCGTACCGTTCGCGCGCCGATCGCGCCGAGCCCTACCGCAAGATGCGCGTCGAGCACGAGGGCCAGAGCGGCGTGGCCACGCGCACGCGCGTGCTTTTCCAGAACCCGGGGCTCCCGCTCCAGGCAGTCGAGCTCTCGCGCGATCGCCGGGGCATGCCGACGCGCGGGCAGGTCGCGCTGCGCGACGGCGAGATCCTCGTCGTGCTGTACGACGGCGCGAAGCGACCGAGCGGGATCGAAGGGGCCGACGGCGTGCGCGCCGAGCTCGCCTACGAGCCCTCGCGTCTGCGCGTGGCCTTCAAGGGTGCAGGCGGAGAGGAGCTCGGCGAGCACCGCGTCGCCGTGCCGGCCGAGCTGCTCCCGGCGCTGCGCATGGCGGCGCGCGACCCGGGCACCCTCCACGAACCCGAGAGCGCGCTCGCTGCGCTCGGCCGGCTCTTCGTCGGCGAAGCACACGCGCAGGCCGCGCAAGCCGAGCCCGTCGACGAGAGCATCGGCACCAGCCGCGATCTGCCGGTGGGGGTCGACGTGAAGCTCTCAGGCGCGAAGATCGAGGCCGGGCGTGCGCGCGTCGAAGCGAAGTGCGCGCCGCTCTCCTGCCTCGCCGAGCCGCGCGAGCTCGACACGCCCGGGCGCTCTCAGGTGTCGATCGCGGTGCTCGGCAGCGTGAAGAAGTCGGCGCTCGGCGCGGAGCCCGATCGCAGCGCGCTCGCCGACTTCGCGACGGCCGCGCGCGCCGAGCGCAAGCAGGCGCAGAGGGTGCTGCCCGACGTGGCGGGGGCGGTCGCGGCCGTCGGCGCCACGTCGATCGCGTGTCGAGCGCTCGGTCTCGAGCTCTCGGTCTGCGCGCCCGGCATGGGCAAAGCCGCCAAACCCGCGGGCGCCGCGGTCGTCGCGCTCGCCGAAGCCGAGGTGCCCGAGAGCGGCGCCATCGTCGACGAACGCGCGCTCGCGCTCTACTACGAAGACCGGGCGCGCGCCTCGCTCGATCGCCCGGCGCGTGTGGAGCTCTGCCTCGCGCGCGACGGTTACGCCGACGCCTGCACCGCGATCGACGCCCGCCCCTTCGCCGAGGATCCTCCCGCCGAGGTCGAACGCACCCTGACGATGAAGCGCCGCGTGGGCGGCAACGCCACCGGCAGCTTCGTGATCACGCAGTCCGACGGCCCGGACTGCAGCTTCTCGCCCTCGCCGCGCACGCGCGGGCCCATCCGCATCGCCGTCGACGGTGAGAAGGGCCTCATCACCGCGTCGCTCACGGCCGACGAGCGAGGCTCGCGCCCGAACCTCGGCTGCAGCCTCGGCACGGCGAACATGAGCTGGACGCAGACCTACACGATCTCCGCGACGCAGACCCTCCCGCGGGAGCAGCTCGAGCGAGGAGGGCCCATCGCCCTGCGCATGAGCGGACACATGAACGGCGCGGGCAGCTACAGCTTCAGCAACTGCCGCTCGAGCGGCGGCGCCAGCGCGAGCTGCCCCGGCGGCAAACGCGACTCCTACGCCTACCCCGTCGAGCTCAGCGGTCAGCTCGATCTCGAGCGCGGCGTGGGGAGCGGCATGATCGTCGTGCGGGGTGCGCCGCTCAGCACCGGTGGCACCTGGTCGGTGCCAGGGGAGAAGCTGCCTTGAGCCCCGCGCGCTACGGAGCGTCGCCGCGCCTGCAGGGGCCCGTGATCCCGCCGCCTCCGCCGCAGCAGCCCGCGCGGCGCGCGCGCCAGAGCACAGGCGACGGTCGCGCCTTCATCTGGCTCGTCGCGCTCGCGCTCGGCGTCGGCGCCGGCATCGGCTGCTATCAAGTGCTGCCGGTCGTCTACGAGAGCGTCGACGAGTGGTTGGCGCTCTTGCTCGGCTGAGGCCCCTCCCGAAGCGGGCCCCCGAAATGACCGAAGCCCCGAGGCCAGCGCCGCGGGGCTTCGTGGTCTCGTCAGCGCGCAGCGCTCACTGAGGCGTGACCTCGCAGCCGAACTTGATGTCGATCTCGGCGTTCTCGTCGGCGCGCACCACGTCGCACGTGGTGGGGCAGAGGATAATCTGATCGCCCGCGATGTAGAACTTGCCGTCGGTGCAGTCGGCGAGCGACGGCACCTGATCGAAGGTGTCGACGTTCGCGCCCGAGGTGTACTCGACCTGCACCGTGGCGAGGTTCAGCGTCTCGCCCACGGGCGGCTCGGGGATCAGGAACTCGCAAGCGACCTGCGCGCCCTCGATGACGCCGTAGGCCATGAGCGTGAACATGTCGGTGTAGTCGAGGCCGCAGGTCGGGTAGCGGTAGCCACCCGTGAGCAGGCTGAGCCCCTGGTAGCCGGTGCCAGGATCCACGGCGCTGGGGGAGCACTCGCCGGTCGTGATGGGCGCGAGGGCCGCGTCCGGCGGGGAGGGGTCGCCGTAGGGCTTGGCCGCGCTCACGTTGTACGGCGACTGCGAGATGATGCTCCAGAAGCGGTAGTTGCGGTTCGCCGCGTCGGCGCCGAAGTCGGCCGGCGACAGCGCCAGGATGGCGGCGTCGAAGGCCTGCGCGGTGGCTTCGCCGCCGGCGACGCTGTTGGCGTCGTTGAGGTTCACGACGTTCTGGATGCTGCAGCTCACACCATCGTCGGTGATGACGACGAAGAACTTGAAGGCGTCGGGGCGCAGGGCGTCCTTGTAGCCACCGGGCTGGAGGCCGAACTGGTCGGCCGCGTTGTAGCCGGCGATGAGCTGGCAGAGCGCGTTGTGGCTGCCGATGTTCAGGCTGTGGTGGAAGAACTTCGTGCTGTTGACCGGCTGCGCGGGGATGCTGTCGCAGTGGCCGTCGTTGTTGTTGTCGGGGATGCCGCTGAGCGGAGCGGAGACGCAGATGCGCGTGCTGCTCGAGGCGCCGTGCGCGCTCACCATGATCACGCGGTAGTCGATGGCGGGGACCGCCGCGTCGATGATCGCCGCGAAGGTCTTGTTGATCTGCTCTTCGACCTCGGCGATCTCGGCCGACATGCTGCCCGAGTTGTCGATCACGAAGATGATGTCGACCGGCTTGCTGACGAGCGTGGCCTCGGCCTCTTGCTGAGCGCAGGGCTCGACGCCCGTGCTCGACGAGCCTCCGTTGCCGAAGCCCGACGAGCTGGAGCCGTTCTCCGAGCTCGTGCTCGTGCCGGTGCCGCTGTTCGCGCCGCTGCCCGAGGCGTTCGCACCCGCGCCTCCGCTGCCGCCGTCGGCTGCGTCGTCGCTGCAGGCTTGCGTGAGCCCCACGAGCGAGAGACCCGAGACGAGCGCGAGGGCGGAGAGGGTCCGACGGTGCTTCGAGCTGGCGAAGAGGAGCATGCCGAAATGACACCCGCTTCGGACCCGGCCGTCAAACACGATCCCTGCTTGGGGAAGCACACGTGTGTGCGGATGTGATCGTTAGCGGTGTGAGCATCGTCGGCCCGCCACCCGTGGGCTGCGGGAGCCGAGCGCAGGATCTCGACGGTCCCAGCGAAGCGTCGAGCGAGTCCGATCCCTACGGCTTGCCACGCACGATCTTGCCGACCGCGCGCAGGCGCTTGGCGAGGTCGGAGCTCGGGAGTGTCGTGCCCCAGAGCAGGGTGTCGCTGCCGGCGTAGTTCACGAGGCGGTTGTAGGTCGCGTCGGCCTCGCTGAGCGCGGCTTGGGCCTCGGGGTCCTTCGGGTGCTGCTCGAGCCAAGCGACGTAGGCGACGAGGGCCTGGTAGCGCTCGGTGCGTCGCGCCATGGCGAGCTCGAGCTCGCGCGACTCGGTAGGCCGGGCGGTCGGCGCGTGCCGATCGCTGATCGCGCGGTACACGTGGGTCGGGGGCTGCGCGAAGAGCTCACCGGCGTGCCCGGCGAGGTGGCGCGCGAGCTCGAGCCTGGCCTTCGGGCCCTTCTGCGCAGCGAGGTCGGCGATCGTGCGCCAGCTCGCCGCGCGCGTGGCGTCGTCCTTCTCGATGATCGCAGCGGCCTTGCGAAAGTCGCCGGCCGCGCCGACGCGCAGACCGAGCTCTCTCCGCGCCACGGCCCCGAGCGGATCGGTGCGTTGGGCCAAACGCTCGAGCTCGGGCGTCGCGACGAAGACCGCGACGATGTATTCGCGGGCGTCGGCGTCGAGCCCGGCGACCTGCGCGGCGCGCTCGGGGTGGCCCGCGGCGAGCTCTGCGTTCGCCTCGAGGTTGGCGCGGCCGGGCCCCGTGCTGGGCAGCATGGCGAGCTGCGCGAGCGCGCCCGCGGTGTCGCCGCTGCGCAAGAGCGCCGCGGCGCGCATCTCCACCCAGAAGGGCGACGGCGCGCGGGCGTCGCGCGGGAACGACGGCGGCAGCTTCGTGCCCTGCGGCCGGGTCGCCGCCCAATGCAGCAGGCGCTCCTGCAGGTTCACCGAGGCCTTGCGTCCCCGCTCGGCTTCGGACAGCGCCCACCATTTCGCGAAGCTCGCTTCGTCGATGCGCTCGGGCTGCACGAGCGCGGCGACCCAGGCGACGTCGCCGAGCGCGGCCTCTTGCGCAGCCGAGGGGCGCAGGCCCTGCAAGAGCAGGTAACGAGCCTCGGCGAGCGCGCGCACGCGCAGCGAGGGCGGCGCCTTCAGGATCACCTCCCAGGCAGCCTCGCTCTGCCCGGAGAAGTAGCGCGTGCGCACCTTCCATAGCTCCGCGTAGCCGGCGAGCGGGTGGGCGCGGTGCTTGGTGACCCACGCGTCGATTCGTCGCTCGAGCGCTTGCGCGTCGGCCGGCTTGAAGCTCCGCTGCACGTCGCCGCTCCAGCCATTGGGGATGCCCGCCACCAGGGCCTGCTCGACGGCCCACAGCTCCGCCGCGGCGACGGGATCGATCACATGGGCCGCCTGCACGAGCGAGGCTTTGAGCTCCGACGCATGCACCGGCGGCAGGGCGACCCACGCCGCGACGTAGCGCTCGGCGACCTCGCGTTTCGCTTGGGCGTCGCCGGTGGCGAGCGCCGCGCCGAGCGCCGCGGGCTCGAGCATCGCGGGCGCAGCACCCGGTGCGGCCGCTGCCTTCGCCGAGCCGGGCCTGGGCTCGTCGCCATACGAGGCGCCCCACAGCCACGCGAGCTCGCGAGGGTGCTCGCGCTCGAAGGGCGCGAGGAAGCGCAGCTCGGGGCGGTCTTTCGTATCCCAGTTCTCGTCGCCCACGATCGACAGGCGCCGGGCGATCTCGTGCGCGGGCTCGAGCGCGCCCAGGTCGGCGTACCAAGGGCCGCCGCAGGCCACAGCCTCGGGCGGGGAATCCGCGAAGGTGAAGCGGTCGAGCGCGGCGAGCGCGAGCAGGAGAACCGCCACGGTGCGATGCGGGAGTCTCATGGGTGATCCTCGAAGAGCGCGAAGGCGTCGTCGACCGGGCGCCCGGCCGGGAATACCCAGCTACCGGCGTGCAGGCCTGCGTGCCGGAGCTCGGGCGAGGCCTGGGCCCAGCAGCGATGCCCGGTGGTGCGCCTGCCGTCGCGCGCGCGTTCGTAGGTGGCGACACCGACGCGGTAGGGCAGCCCGGCGCGCACGAGCCGCTCACGCGCCTTCGCGATTTCGCCTGGGTTGCATGCCAGCCCGGTGTCGAAGGTCTGGTAGAGGTGGCCCGCGACCTGGCCCGAGAAGAGCGCGCCATAACGATCGTCGGCGAGGTGCGCCGGGATGCTCGTCACCCATAGAGGGGTGCCGGCCAGCGAGCCGCGCGCCAGGGCGCCGGCGAGCTCGGCCCAGGCCCCGAGGCGGCGGACCGGCACGTCGAAGTCGAGCTGCACCTCGGCGAGCGCCACGCCGCTCGCGTCGATCTCCGCCAGCATCGAGCCGAGGCGCGCGTCGAGCTCGGCGGCGAGCGCGCCCGGGTCGTCGAGCCGACGCGCGACCGAGTCCTCGATGCGGATCACCGCAGCGACCTCCTTCGCTCCGCGGATCGCCGGCGACAGCCCTCGACGCCCGCGCAGCTCAGCGGTTGCGTCGAGCTCGAGCGACAGCACCAAGACGCCCGGGATCGCCGCCGCCGCGAGCGGCCCGCGCGCCGCGTAGATCTCGGCGTCGGTCCGGGTCCAGATCCAGATGCCGTCGTGCGTGGCAGGCGGCGCACCGGGCGACGCGGTGGAGGGCGAGTCGGTGGAGGGCGGCGCGGCGGTGGGCGCGGTGGCGGTGGCGGAGAGCAGCCTCGGCGCCGCGACGAGGGCGAGCGCGACACACGCGAGGGCGATGGAGACGCGCGGCTTCATGGATGTGGCGGCGGAGGGGAGAACGCCGGGCGGCGCGGGGGGTATTCCGGGTGGGGGAGTGGGTCTAGGCAAGGGGCGCGCCGTCAGTCCGCGGACACGAGGGCGTGCAGGCTCCGCACGAGCTTGTCGAAGGATGGGGCCAGCTTGCGCAGGCGCGCGATGTCGATCTCGCGCGTGGCGTCGAGCTGGTCGACCGAAGGCATGTACCCCGGCCAGTGCGCACGGAAGTGCTTCTTGGCGTCTCGAATCTGCTCGATGCGTCGGTGGCCGTCGGCCTGCGACCTGGTTCTCGAGGCGAGGAGCCAGGCTTCGTACTCGCGCACGACCATCACACAGGCAACCGGCAGCACGTCGACGAGCACACGCTCGCTCGCAGGGCCCCACGCGGCGGGGCAGTCATCGTCCGAGTCACACAGGATCAGAGCCGCATCGGCTGGCCGCCGGCGGGCGAGCTCCACGGCTCTCCTGAGACCGAGCGCGTTCGGCTGCCCGCGTTGCACGAGACTCGCGCGTGGCTGCCGGATCGCCACGGGCAGCACGATCCAAGACCAGATTTCCAGGTGATGGAGCACGCGCGCACAGAGCGCCGGCACGGTATCGACTTCGCCGTTGCCTTCGACGATGCAGACCAGACGCCTCGCCGGCCCTCTCGCCACGCGCTCACCGCCTCGCCGGTCGCCGAGCGTCGTCGACGTCGTCACCCTCGATCCGCAATGGCTCCGAGCGCATCAGCTCGGCGAGCGAGAACAGCCCCTCGCGAACGATCTCGCGTTGAGCTTGGGCGAGCGGACCGATCCTCGTCACACCCTCACGGTACGCGCACACGAGGATCTCCTCGTCTCGGGCGCGATCGAGCAGGTCGGCGCTGTGGGTCGTCACGAGCACCGCGCCTCGCTCCGAGGCCGCCTTCAGCACGTCGAAGAGGAGCCCGGCGGCTCCGGCGTGAATCGACACCTCCGGTTCCTCGACGATGAGCAGCTCGTCGCGCTCCATCTGATGCGCGGCCACGATGATGCCGAGCGCACGCAGCGCTCCCTCGGACATCTCGGTGGCCTCGAACTCGGCCACGCGGTCTCCGTCTTGTCGCTGCCTGAACCGGAGCACCTCGTGGCGCCCGGCTTGCTCGACACGTAGATCCTCCAGACCCGGGACGATCTTCGCCATCGGCTTCGTGATGGCGTCGATCTGGCCACTCGCCCGGATGGCGCGGATCGCCGTCGCGATGTTCGCTCCGGACTCCGACAGGCGCGTGTCCTCCCCGGCGAGCTGGAGCCTCCGCATCTCGTCGGGGTTCAGGCGGTACCGACGCACGTTGCGCAGCGAGCTCGTACGGGCGAACGGCACGAGCTGCTTGGCCACGGTCATCGCGCTCGCCATCGGGCTCGGCGCCACACCCAACCGAGGTTGGCCCGTGAGCTTCTGCGCCTTTCGAACGACGGACGCGCGCAACTCGCCGCGATCGACGACGCAGATGTCCTCCTGAGAGAACTCCCACGCTCCGGCCTTGCCAGAGTGAACCTTGAACTGGTGTCGCACGTAGGACTCGTCGAGCGCGCGGCGGCTCGCGGCGGCGCGAAGGTCGATCGAGACGTCGTTCGGTTTCGAGGGCCGCCAGCGACGAACACCGACGATGCCTCCACGGCTGGCGAGTGCAGCCGTCGCGTCGAGCGCCACGTCGCGGGCGAACACGAGCGCATCGGCGAAGTTCGACTTCCCGCTGCCGTTCGGGCCGACCAGGATCGAGAACGGCGCGAGCTCCACGCTCGCCGCCGCGATGCTGCGGTAGTTCTCGATCTCGATTCTGCGCCACATGCCGCTGCTCTTCTTGAACGCCAACTTCGTCTGCGGGCTGAGTACGACTCGCCGCCACCCTAGCAGGGTCCCAGCGCGATGGGCGGCGGTCGCCGGTGAGAGCGACGCCGCGCGACGCAGCCCTTCGGCGACGTGCTCCCGCGTCGGCTCCGACACGCGCAGCAAGCTCGGCGCGATCGTCCGCAGCATCGCGCTCGACGTCATGGCCTCACGGAACGACGCCCGCTCGTCCTCGGAGCCTGGCGCCGAGTCAGCGAGCAAGCGCCCGAGCTCCGCGAGCTCGATGCCTGCGGCGCCTTCGTTCACCAGGCCGAGCACGATGGCACCGTCCAAGGCGTAGTCGACGTGCCGGTCGGAGACCCCGGTCCGCTGCGCGATCTCTGCCTTCGTCTTGGCGCCGGAGCGAACCGCGTCGATGAGCAGGCGCACCTTGTCGAGCGTCGCCTGCGGTACGAGGTTTGGTCGTTTCGAGGCGCTCATGGATGCACTTCGGTCCGCGTCAGCGGTCGTGAGCGTAGCTCCTCACGAGGCGCGCGAGCGAGGATCGTGGGCCGACGACGACGACCTCGAAGGCGTCGTGGCCCGAGGTCTGACCGCCTCCCCCTACGCCGCCCGCGCGCGCAGCGCTTCGTAGAGCCCGAGCGGGCCGAGCAGGAGGCGCAGGATGGCCTCGCGGATCTCCGGGGAGTTGA